>Ga0207667_10000297_pt1 | contig 68710 bp, 63 predicted proteins | sample KBSCornC52_FD_184301 | JGI IMG/M metagenome (GOLD analysis project Ga0207667, IMG submission 184301) | Corn rhizosphere microbial communities from Kellogg Biological Station, Michigan, USA - KBS Corn C5-2 (SPAdes) (version 2) | ecosystem: Host-associated > Plants > Roots > Rhizosphere > Soil ... | reverse complement strand
ATCAATCAGCAGGTGGCTTCAGCCGGATCAGGCGGTGCTGCCGCCTTACAGGCCAATCTACAATCGGCGCAATCGCAATTGGACGGATACAAGGATAAGCTATCCAGGCTGGGCGGCGGCAGTGGCGACATGGATATGCCGGATTTTAAACCGAACAATCAAAAAACTAAGACCTTCTGGCGGCGACTGGAGTACGGCACCAATTTCCAGACCACCCGCAATAATTATTATTTCCCCGCCACATCAGATGTCGGGCTGTCGGTGGGTTATAAGGCCAACGACCACGGAACCTTTGGCATCGGCGCCAGCTATAAGCTCGGGTGGGGCAATGGAATACAGCATGTGGCATTCTCGAGCCAGGGCGTCGGACTCCGATCTTTTATCGACTGGCAGCTGAAAGGCAGCTTTTATTTGTCGGGTGGATTTGAATACAACTACGCCAAACCGTTTTCTTCCTATCAACAGCTCCGGGCAATACAAGACTGGACAACATCTGGCCTTTTAGGTATCAGCAAGGTAGTATCCCTGAAAAGCGGAGTGTTCAAAAAGACAAAGGTTAACCTTATGTGGGATTTTCTAAGTTACAGGCAGGTGCCGCGAACACAGGCAGTGTTGTTTCGCATTGGGTATACCTTCTAAATTTCGATAAAAGAACGCATAACCATATAATGATCAATTACATGAGAAGCTTTATATCGACGTTGTTTTGCCTGGTCCTGGTTCAGGTCCTCCTTGCACAATCGGCACCCACTGATTTTTTGTCGATCAGCAATTTTACGCCCCCTTCTCCGGATGCCGCTGCTTTGGGCAGATATGGAGAAGTACCCGTCAGCTATGCTACAGGGCTGCCTTCTATTAGTGTCCCCTTGTATACTATCCAATCAAGGAAGTTATCTCTGCCGATATCCCTCAGTTACCATGCCGGAGGGATAAAAGTGGAAGATATCGCCTCCACGGCTGGGCTAGGATGGGCATTGAATGCCGGGGGATGCATATCCCGGAACATCGTGGGCAAGGCGGATCAAGTGGGAATGTGGTTTAACCCTATTTACGGATACAAGGACCGTGCAGCTATGGAGGGATACTATCCTTCGGGTTCTGGCGATACCAATTATTACTACCTTACCCATTTGGCGAACGGGAATACAGATGTACAATCGGACATTTATGACATCAATATCCCCTCTTTTACAGGCAGGTTTGTATACGATATACATACCAAACAATTGCGTTATACGCCTGTAGACAAGCAATTGAATATCTCCTGGAATGGAACCGATACGACGTATACGATCATCGATGACGACGGTTTAAAATATGTTTTCGGAGAGAAGGAATATACACAAGGGCAATTCAGCAAAGATATTACCGCCTGGTACATCACCAATATCATATCCGCGGATGGCACCGATACTATGACCTTTAAGTATATCCGGGCCGCTGATTTTACGGATGTGTTCATGTCCAGACGATTTTCCTGCATTGCGACACCTGATTTTGGCGGCATCTATTCCGGAGTTTGTCCAAGCATTCCGAATATTACGGCTCGATTCGACTCTACTGAGAATTATGTTATTTATTACCGGAAATTGATCGATTCGATTAAATTCTCTAATGGATATGTGAAATTCAACTACGCCAGTGACCGCCTGGATCCGGTAACGGATAGGTTATCCAGCATCACGGTGGGGACAGGGAGCAGGGTCGTCTCGCAATTCCAATTGGTCCATTCCTATTTCATTTCTCCTGGGACGAATGATAGGGCTGCTAAGCGGCTTCGGCTGGAGCAGGTAATCATTAAAGACAGCCTCCTTTATCCCGTCAATAAATACACATTTGTTTATGACACGACATACCCTATGCCGCGATATTATCGTTCTTATGATGGCACTACTCCCCATACAAAGACGGGACAATATGACCTATGGGGTTATTACAATGGCTCAGGCACCAATGGCACCTACCCGGCTGGTTTCAGGAACTACATCTACAATTATTTACTGACATATCAGTATTCTCCGGATCCCGCGATCCTCAGCACATACGATAATCGTTCTGCGGACAGATACCCGAATCCGCAGTACACGAGGTCTTGCATTTTGACAACCATAAACTATCCTACGGGTGGGTCTACCTATTTTGAATATGAGAATAATAAAATAGATAACAATAATAGCAATAAAGATTACACGGGTGGGCTACGAATCAAACGAATGGTCAACTATTCCATGGATCTTTCCGTAAGACCGATGGTCAAAACATTTGCGTATGGTGATAGTACCGGCACCGGAATATCGATAGCCAGGATAGTTCCAGATGATTTTTACTATTCAAATCAGACAATCAACCTCAACCATATAGAGGAAATACAGTATTATTGTATTTACAATAATTTTTATATAAGTAGCAATCCGACTACTGCCATCAACTACTATAATGGTTCCCCCGTCTTCTACGACAAGGTGACAGAATACGAAGGTTATCCTGGTGACAATACCGGGAAGACCGACTACACATTCCTATACACACAGGACAGTGTCTTCAACGACCCCAATAGTAACAAGTATTGGAATATGAGTACCGACAAAAGCTGGGCACGCGGTCAGCCGTTGACTACGAAGGTATATCGAAACGATGGCACACAATATACCTTAGTAAAAGAGACAGATAATAACTATACCGATTACGGAAGTAGTAGAGTAAAGGTCGGGTATATATGCGAGCTGATGATGCTGGATGGCATTGGGACTAGCTTAAGTAATTACCTACAATTTCTTCACGATTACGGGGGAGCCTATCCGCTTTTGGACTATTACGAGTACGTGGACATTGTGCTGGTATACGGCGTCAAAAAATTATCAGAGACGGATGTGATCGATTATGCCAATGGGTCGGTAACGGCACGGACGAAATTCCTGTACGAAAGCGCCAACCATCTATATCCAACAAAGACGATTCGCTATACCAGCAAAGGCGATTCGCTGATAGAAGTGATGAAATATCCCCAGGATAAAGCGTCGATGTCTGGGCTTTCCGCAAGTGCGGCTTCCGCACTGGATAGTATGGTCGCTCGTAACATTCGAAACGTGTCGGCAGAAATAGAGTCCTGGCGAAATACTACATTACTTCGGCGCAATAGGACCGAGTTTACCAACTGGAACAGCTCCGGAAGGTTTTACGAACAGTACAGGGACCAACAGGTGATGGCAAACCCCATGGAGAAGCGGATATCCTACAATTCCTACGATGAAAGAGGCAACGTGACTTGCCTTTCCAAATATGGAGGTAAAAATGCGTCCTATATCTGGGACTATAACAAGACATATCCTATTGCATCTACCGACAATGCAGCAGCCAATGAGATCGCCTTTACCAGTTTTGAATCGGATGGAGGTGGTAATTGGACCATTGGCAGCAATACGCGTTCTGCTTCGCATTTTACAGGCAACTTAGGCTATGATCTTTCCAATGGAAATATTACATTATCAGGTCTTACAGCCGGAAAATCATATATCGTCACCTATTGGTCACAAAACGGCAGCTCCAAACTGGTGAATGGCAGCAGTGGAACGTCAGTAGCCTCCAAACTGGGTTGGACCCTATTCTCTCACACGCTATCTTCCACCGCTGCAACTGTGTCCGGTACAGGCGTAATAGATGAATTGCGCATCCATCCGTCGGATGCACTGATGACGAGCTATACCTTCAATCCATTGGTGGGCGTGACATCCTCTGATCAACCTAATGGGATTGTCACCTATTATGAGTATGACAGAGCGGGCCGCCTGGCGCGAGTACGGGACGCCGACAATAATATTATAAAAACCATCGATTATCATTACCAGGATACGACGACTGCTACCGCCAACTGGCAATTCACCGGGACTTATGTTGGGCAGACGGGGGGGATTATACAAAAGCAGGAAAAGGATATAAACCCCTCCAGCCCAACGTACAATGTCACGAAATGGATATTAGCGAGCATCACAGCGGTGGCGCCCACCTGGGTGTCCACGGGTATAACCAGATGTCTGGGACCAGGTACCATGCAATACCAGACTGCTTATAAGGACCAAAATCCATACAGCTCCTCTTATGGCAAAATATATTGGCAGATATCCGGAACGAGCTGCGCCTGCTCGAATATGGTTCCCTGTAACGGGCCGGGTCAAAAGGTGGTCAATGGATGTTGTGAGACAGGTATAAAGGTTTACACAAGTTATTATTACGATAGTGGGACCAATATCTGTACGGCCACCTATCATTATGAGTGGAGCGACGGTAGCTGGTCTTCTGACCAATTAGAAATGACCAGCGGCGAATGCCCACAAGGCAGTTAATTAAAAAAATAGACATATGAAATTATTATTCCTTTTTGCTTTGTTGATCGGCGGTTTCAATCACGTGGCAACTGCTCAGGCGCCTGCGGAGGCAATTGCGTCAAAAATTGCCGACAAGATGACAGATTCGCTATCTCTCACACAGGCAGAGCGCGATCAGATTTATACGGTCAATATGAACCTGCATGAACAAAAAATGAAAATGAGAGCAGTGTATCAGGATCCTATTCAGCTAGGACCCCAGCTGCAGAAAATCGAAAATACACGGGACTCTCTTTATGGGGGGGTACTGAGCGCGGAAAAATTCCAATTATACCGACAAAAGAAAAGATCGCTTGTTAATAACAACTAATAAGGCTACGTATTGAATACTCCTAACTTCCAAATTCATTTTTCATGATAAATGAACCTCACACCGTACGGACACTTCTTCAAAGGTCTGTTACTACCCTGATCTTGTCTGCCGCATGTGTTGGGATGCATCTATCTGCGCAGCTCAGTGCGGGTTCGATCGCACCGGCCTCCATTGAGATCTCCAGCGGGACAACTCCGGGCGTATTGACAAGCAATGTGGCCACCGGTGGGAGCTGTGGCGGTAGTTACTCCTATCAGTGGCAAAGCTCTGCTAATGGTTCCACTTGGGCTAACGTTAGTGGTGCCACCAGCCGAAGCTATAACCCGGGTAATTTGTCATCAGAGATCTATTACCGCATGCGGGTCATCTGTTCTTCTGAAACGGCTTATAGTGCAGCCTGCCGCATTTCTATCGGCGCCAATACGATTGAGCGTAGCTATGTGAGGGTGCGCATTTTAACCAAAGGAGGGATCACTGATACAACTACTGCCAATGGGCTGACCGACCCGTACGTTGTAAAACAAACTACCCAATACTTGGATGGTCTGGGGCGATCCAGGCAAACGATAGCTCGGCAAATCAGCCCTTTGCAAAAGGATCTGGTTAGCTTTCAAGACTACGATGAACATGGAAGAGAGATCACTAAATATCTGCCTTATACCGCCAGCACGAATGACGGCAATTACAAACAGGACCCTTTGGGAGCACAAAGCAACTTCAATACGGCTCAGTATCCTGGCAATACCTTTTTTTATGGGCAGGTAACATACGAATCCTCTCCGCTTAATCGCCCACTGATCAATTATGCGCCAGGTGATAGCTGGGTTGGGACTGCAAGAGGTGCCTCTGTGCAATATCTGGTCAACTCGGGAACTGACAGTGTCCGCATATGGAATATTTCGATGGCCCAGGGCAGTATTCCCACAAGCACGCTTACCTACAGCGCCAACCTCTTGTATAAAAATATAGTGACAGATGAGCAGGGTCATCAGGTGATCCAATACACCGATTTGGAAGGGCATGTGATTTTAAAAAAGGTCCAACTTTGGAATACGCCAGCAACAGGGCACAGTGGATGGCTATGTACCTACTATATATATGACGATCTCGGTCACCTGCGGTTCGTTATCCAACCTCAGGGCGTGGAGTGGTTGAAAAGCAATAGCTGGAGTTTCTCAGGGACAATTGGCGGCACGGTAGCAAACGAACTTTGTTTTCGATATGAATATGACGCCCGTGACCGGATGATCATAAAAAAGATACCAGGTGCTGGAGAAATGTGGATGGTTTATGATATGAAAGACCGACTTGTAATGACCCAGGATTCCCTTCAGCGAGGCCAGCACAAATGGCTGTTCACCCGCTACGATAACCTCGATCGAATAGATTCTACCGGAATGATCTCAGATCCGACAAATTATAATAATCTGGCATATCACTTAACTCAGGCAGGAGCTAGTGTGAACTACCCCGTCGTTGGCAATTATACCAACGAAGTACTAATGATGCAGTATTATGATAATTATAGTTGGTCAGCGGGTGCTTCTTCCAACATTTCTTTGAGTTCGGCTTCTCAAGCGAAGTTGATAAGCACCTACAATGTCGCACCGGATTATGCGGTCGCAGCCACCGCTTTTGGCAATGCCCGAGGACGGGTCACGGGAACAAAGACCAAGGTACTTGGTACTACGAGTACGTACTTGTCGATCTTGACCTATTATGACGATCATGGCCGCATTGTTCAAACTCAGAGTTTGAATTATACAGGAGGGACGGACACCTTGACTACCCAATATAGTTTCAGTGGGCAACCCTTGCGCGTGCTTCTGAATCATCAAAAGGCAGGCAATACGGTACAGCATCATGATATCCTTTCGAAAATGAGCTATGATGCGGGCGCCCGTCTGAAGGCGGTATGGAAGAATATCGATGGAGCTGCAAGCGACCAATTGATTGACACCGTTCAATACGACGAATTGGGCCAGTTAAAGGCCAAGTATCTAGGCAATGCCATGGACAGCCTGGTATACGAATATAATATTCGTGGGTGGCTTACCGGGATCAACAAAAATTATGTAAATGGATCTACATCGCATTATTTTGGAATGGAGTTGGCCTATGATAAGAGTACGGCGGCCGCTGCTGGCACAACGTACCAAACACCCCAATACAATGGGAACATTGCTGGGAGTATCTGGAAAGCCGGCGGAGATGGCATTAACCGAAAGTATGATTTTACCTATGACAATGTGAATAGGCTGACGTCAGCGTCATTTACCCAAAATAGTGCAGCGAGCAGTTGGGATAGTGCCACCGTCAACTTTTCGGTAAGCCATCTTACCTATGATGCCAACGGAAATATTTTAAGCATGAACCAAGCGGGATTGAAGGGGTTAAGCTCTGGATTGGTGGACCAACTTTCTTATAGCTATGTTAATAATACCAATAAGCTACGGCGTGTCGATGACGGGGTGAATGACGCCCAATCAACCCTCGGAGATTTTCATTGGACAACGTATAAGACAAGTGGAGATGACTATGGATATGATGGGAATGGTAGTATGACCCGAGATAATAACAAAGGTATCGATACTGTTATATACAATGTTTTGAACTTGCCGCAGCAGGTACACATGAATGGAAAAGGGAATATCAATTATACGTATGATGCCGCAGGCAACAAATTACAAAAGCAGGTCATAGACAGCATTTCTCGTCATACGACGACGACAATTTATGTGGCAGGCTTGGTTTATCAACAGACAGATACTATAACCAATCCTTTGGCAGGAAATGATACGCTACAATTTATGCTTCACGAAGAAGGTAGAATTCGCTGGGCCTTTCACCGCTGGACCAATGGCACGACAGGCTACAAGTTTGAATATGACTTTTTTGAAAAGGACCACTTGGGGAATATTCGGGAGGTGCTGACGCAACAGCGAGACACCGCCCAGTACCTGGCGACGATGGAAGCTGCTTATCGTACGACGGAAAATGCGTTGTTCTATAATATTCCTTCTACTTGTGTCTGGAGCAATTATGTGAACGGTGCCACGAATCCCTTTGGGACGTCTGTTACCAACCCGAATGATTCGGTTTGCCGTATAAGTGGCAGTACGCCAAAAGAAGGGCCAGCTATCATCCTGAAGGTTATGGCGGGTGACCAATTTAAGGTCGGCGTTAACGGGTATTGGAAGTCGGGCCAAACCTCCACAGGCACCACCGATGCATTGACGGAAATATTAAGCTCATTAGCCAATGGCATTATCGCAACCAGTGGCACTGGTAAAGGAAGCTATTCTGCCTTAAGCAACACGACTTCCAGCCCTTTAATAGCGGGCGTTAATGCGTTCCGCTCAGCCAATAATCCAACACCGCCTACGAACGCCAAAGCGTATCTGAACTATATCGCACTCGACGATCAGTTTAAGTACGATTCCGCGGCCAGCGGTGCCTTGGCATTGGGTGGACCGGACAATTTAGTCACCCTTGCATCTGGAGTGATCACTGTAAGAAAGACCGGATATTTGTATATATATTTGTCGAACGAGACCAAGAGCGTCTCCGTATTCTTTGATAACCTAAGTGTTACCCATTACCCAGGGCCATTGCTGGAGGAAACGAACTATTATCCATATGGGCTGGTTATGAGTGGAATATCCGATAAAGCATTAAAAAGTCAATATACGGAGAATAAATATCGGTACGCCGGAAAAGAACAACAAAAGAAGGAGTTTGTCGACGGCACAGGCCTGGAATGGTCAGATTTTGGGGCCCGCATGCACGACGATCAATTGGGAAGGTGGTTGACGTTAGATCCTTTGTCCGAAAAGTTCTACGCATTGAGCCCGTACAACTATGCTGCTAACAATCCTACCGTATTGGTGGATCCGGATGGGAGAGATATAGTTATTACGACTGAAGATGTAAAAGACGCAAAGGGTAATACTATAGGACGGAATTTTCATATTTCTGTGACGGGGAAAGTTTTGAACAATTCGAGAAAGGAAAATTTAGATGTCGATAGAATAACAAGCTTCTTGAATAGTGAACTAAATCGACTGTTTAATAAGAGCTTCACCGAGACCGATGCTAGTGGCAGGAACTTTACTTATACCTTTACGATGGAATCTAAATTTACGGTGGCGAAGACGATGGATGACGTTTCCCCGACTGACAATCTGATATCAATAGATGATGATCAAGAAGGTAAAACTACAACAGGTCACGGGCTCGGTGGGATAGCATTACGCGGCGGCTTAATCGGTCATGTCGGCATTGCCACACGATCGGGAGGTTGCAAGGGGTCCATTATAGACTATGGATTTATGGGAGAAGCTGCTGTTCATGAATTCCTTCACAACATGGGGTTGGGTGATCTGTATGATAAGCCAGACGATCAAAGAGATCCTGACAATTATATGGATGACAAGGGAGGAAGAAGTTTAAGTCACGCGGATTATTCAGAAATGATGTATTATCCACACAACCAAGGAGAAAATTCCTCCAATAAGTCAGAAATTACTAATTCCAATTGGTTCGATACTTCAAATAGGGACCCCTATAATCATCGAACCGTAGGTAAGGACGGTCGAGTTCCCAAAATTGTTTTATCAAAAAACCCTCAATAAACGTCATGAATAAATATTGTAAACTATTATTCGGCCTTGTAATCGTCTTACTTATATCGTGCTCTTCACGGAACGGCAAGGTGATTGTACAAAACTTTAGCATTCACGACTCCCTAAGAATTATGGTTTTGCTTAATGGCGACCAGATTTATAATGATACTGTTTCTAAGGCTGTTACGAATATCGACGCAGACGCAAGAAGTTTTTCTTTTAATAAAAAAGAGGCACATGTGAAGGTCGTAATCCCTGCACTAAATATAGCGGCGACAGCAGATTCAGTAATTGATGAGTTAAAACAAATCGTTGTTATTGTAAAAACAACGTACAAACAGAATCCGAACTTTAAGGAAGGAGATTCCCTATTTGTGAAGGCTGATGAGGTTTCCATTTTGCTACGGCAAAAGGTACCGACAGGCAAAGCGTTATAATCTTTAATACAATCTGGAATGGACGAAAAAAAATTGGACTACAGGGTACTTATTGAATATTTAGAATACTTAAAACTTAATACCACCATAATACCTATGGTGAGTACAATGCCATTATGGACCGGCGTTTTCAGTTACTTCTGGTTCAATCATGTAGTATCCGTCATAGGTTGAAAACCACCTTATGGCTTGCGAGCAAAAGTGGTTATCCAAATGCGCCGGATGAAATTGGTCCGGTAAGTAGAACCAGCCATTGACATGCAACCACGCCTTCTACTCGATAAGAGAAGAGTTCTAACATTTTGAAGAGCGTCTGCACACCCCTACATCCTAAAAAACCGTTTCCCCTTTTGGCCAGTAATATTTTAAAATGTTCCTACAAAACTGTTCTGTTTCACAGCGGAACACATTTGTCCATCCAACCCAAGATGCCGCTAATTCAAAACAGCCAATCCCGTAAACAAACTCCCGTGTTTCATTTCCTTACCTTTTATTTCTCCTCCATAAAAACCAAATTCTCCAACACCGAACAATGCGAAGGGAAATACTTGATATACCCGCATTGATTCAGTACCCGCATACATCCATAATACGTCGCCCGCGACTGGATCTTAGCCGCCTTCATCACCGCCTCTTTCGTAAAAGAGACCGGGTCTTTGCCATCCTGCTCGCACCACAGCTCAAAAAGGCTGGTATACACGGCAATATGGGCCGTGCCGATCCTGGGATCGCTCTCCGCCGTTTTTAAGAACCGTATGAGCTTTTCGAGGTACATGACCGCCGGTTAACCGATCCGCCTGCTATGATGGACTTTTCGGACGGGATGGCCATTGGTCAATGACTTCCCTTCCATTTTTTGCTGCCACTTTTCCGCCCTATTCCACATGGCATTTTTTTGCGCCGAAAAATAACGGTCGATGGACTTGCGCAGATCCCTGGATTCCGGTTGATAAAAACCTTTTTCACGACTGGCTTTCAGATCGAAGGTGAACACAGCCAGTCCGCTGTAAGGCGACCGGACCGCCGTCGGCGACAGCGAGAGCACACGTTTTTCTTGGACTCCATTGCGTATAAGACCAGCCTCTATCTTTTCGCCGTTTTTCAGTTGCCGAATCCATTTATTTGACTGCCGGGGATTGGTTGCCAAACCGCCTTGCGCCATGGCGTCTTTCAGGCTAAATTGTTGACTGCCGGATATGCGGGCCACCTGAAGGCTACCGGCGATATCTTCCGCGTGCCGGCTTTTGACAGTCTCATACCAATGCGTCTGTCCATTGGCATCCGTCGGCCCTTGAACGGGCCTGCCGTCCAGCACATTATAATACTGGCGCATGGAGAATACCGGCTCATGGAACTCCAGCAGGTTGACATGCATCCGCGCCACTTTTCCCTCTGTCAATCGCCGGGCCTCTGGCAGCATTTGTTCTGCCGGCGTCCAAACCAGGTATTTGAGCGCCAGGGCATCATGGACTTTACGATCTTCCTGTCTGCCACTCGACCACAGCATCAAAAGATCATCGAATATTCCGTTGACTTCTTTAAATAGCTTTTTATTTTCCAGCGGATCGCCGGACACTGGAATGCCCTTGGTGAAATAATCCTTGGTCCAATCGATTGCTTGCATGCGCCTCTCAAGTGCCGATACATCCAGCGTCCGGACATTTCGCCCATCGACCGCCATGTCCTTCTTTAGTTGCAGGTCCAGCTTCGCCGGGTAATACCTGCCCGAATCGTCGCTTCTGTCGAGACGAAGAAAATATTTCATCACATCTTTCTCCGATCTAAATTCTCCCTTGATAAAGATCCATTTTTCGTCGCGGGCAATCGCCTTCGATGTCTCATCATTCAGGGTTCCAGGTATTCCTCGCTCTGTTAAGACCCGTTTCAGATGATCCATCACAGCCGTTTTCGATTGCATCTGTATGACCTGCTGCTCAGGGGTAGCTTGATGTTCTGATTTCTTTAGCTCATTCTTTATCTTCCCTGGATTCTGGTCGGTAGGCTCCGGTCTTTTAGATGCCGGTGCCTCTTTGCGTCTTTTTGTGCGTTTCGGCCGATCAGGCTGCACGACCGACACTTGTTCCCGAAATGCTTGCAGGAATTTGGTAAGCAGCCGGGCAACGGGGTTGCCGAACTGGTCAAACCATCGCTCCAACCTCCACGGCTGAAGCCGTCTATTTAAATGGGCCTTTTCCAACTCCGCCTTTTGGACCGCTTTTTCTTCTCCCTTGGTGTAGGTTCTGCCCTTATATTCCGCCGTCAATTTTTCCAGGAATTCCAGCTTGCGATCTGCATAGCGCCGCTCATTCGATAGTTTACGTGGGTTGCTGTGCAACCATTGTTGCACATCCTTCTCTACCCGATTGATCTCCTCCCGCTCTTCCATAACGCCTCCTTTTAATCGTTAATCAATCCTGTCTGCCTTCATCAGCCTTCGGCTGCTGACATCCACCGATAATTCCCTGCCTCCTCCCTTTTCCTCGACAACAATATGCAGCTGCCGTTTACCCTGTGCCGTAAAGATCGGCAGTACAAAGACCAGGCGCCGGCATTCGCCCGCCATTATACAGGACGTATCACCCCGAATATAAACCGCGTTCAGCTCTCTTTCCTGCGTCGCCATCCGACGGCCGCGGTGCTTGTCCCGGATCGTAAATCGCACCCGTTCCAGGTCATAATCGATGGCCGACCGGTTGGAAAACTCCAACGGAAAGAACAACAGCCCCGATCGCGTATAAACGCCCCGTAACCGCCAGCGTAGGTTATACTGCCGGTTGGTTTTGCCAGGTCTTCCAGCCGTCTTATTCCAAACACTATCACACAAAGCCGCCAGTTGATCTTCTGTGAGATTCCTGCTGTCAGCTATCCGCCGCCCGTCAGACAGTGTATCCTCCGCCCGCATCCACGGATGAACAGGTTTCTCCGCATACCTCACCCAAAAGGCATGCAGCTTTCCATCAGAAGTATAGACGCTCAGGTTGGTCGGAGAAAGACTCGACGATGCCGCCCGCAAGAGCAAAACGGTGTCGTTGCAGGCCCTGGCCAACAGCCCTGCCGCGCCCCGGTCTACTTGCCTGATCCGGTAATGGAATACCAGGTTCGTCGTAACGCTTCTGCCAACCTCGATCACTTGACCCTTTACAAAAGCAAGCGAGTCGGTGCTTGCCTGGCCTTTCCCACCCACGGTCATCAAATACATTACTCCACATAGAATACTCTTCCTCCACATATGACTACATTTTTAATTTACGAGCGATGACTATAGTCCCTTAACAACAGCCGGTAGCCGGCCTCCACGGTAACCCGCACCTGCCGGACCTTCCGGCTCATCAACCCCTTGGCCAGCTGGATCCCCGCCTGCGTGGCCTGCCCGCCGAGGGAGGGGTCATATACACCCAGTCCCAGCGAATTGATACTCTGATCCGCCGACTCCTTTACCACGTCCCGCGTGATCGCGCCGGGGATATAGATACCTTCCAGCCCATCCATATCATATACCCGCAGATCCACTGGCAGGATACGATCTCCACTTCGCACCGAATGGATCGCCACCATGAGTCGCTCCCCGGTAAGGGTAGCGACGCCATAGATAAAGCTCCCGGCGGACAGGATGAAACCGTTTACCCGAACTGCCTGCAGCAGCTTCAGCTTTACCGTCGCGCCACTGACCAGCACCAACCTTTCGGGTACCTCCACTTCCATTGCACCGGCAACCGGCATGGAAGCAGTCGAATCATCCAATCCGTAAAATCGATTGCCACCTGGGACAGAACCGTCCAGGCCAGCTATCTCCACGGATCCCGTTAAGCGTTCCACGGGCAGCGCTCCCGCCAATGTTAGCTGCGCCGCCGTCCGCATCGAATCCCTCGACCACTCCGGGTGCTGCACCCGCAACAACTTATCGAGTACAGCATTCATCTCCCGCATCTCCGGATTTCCCTCGTTATCGCCCTTCATCGAGCGCATCATGGATTCGAGGCGGTCAACGCCATTTTCCGAAAGTTTAAGCGAACGCGCCGGCGGGGTTGGCAGGGATTCGGCTACTGTCGCATGACGTGTTTCCAATACCCGGTTCAACTCCTTTAATTTTTGATCCACCCGCTCCACATTGGTATCACGAGTACCCACCAGACCGTTGGCAGAATCGGGCAGGCCGCTTGCCAATACGCCTTCGCTACCCATACGCTCCCTTCTTTTGATCGAGTCGAGCTGTGCCTGGTCATAAAAAGCCAGCTTGTCGTTGCCCTTATCATCCTTCACCCGTGCCTGCGGCACCTCCTTGTTGAGACCATGCTGTCCCGTTACCTCCGCCGCCTGCTTGTCCTCCTTGCTTAAATTGTCCACTGCCCACACCACCACGGTTACGATCGGTATAAACACCAGGGGCGCCAGCGCCAAAAACTTACGCCGCCGTAAAAAGGCCGGAGTATATTTTTTCTCTTCCATCATCAATCGTTTTTATTTAAATGATACATCGATCGCACCCAGCGTATGCTGTCCAACAAACCCGGACGAGCCCGCAAAATGCGCTCATATTGAAGCCCACCAGCGCTATCCTGTTTCAGGCTATCCAGCCACGTGTCAAAATTCAGGATCCGCTGCGATAAAGCGGGTGGGAGCGAGGGCGCCGGTTCCCCTTCCGACGCCCTACCAGCCTCACTGGGAATTATCCTGCTCACCCCCTTTCCCAGCGGCCCTAACCACCCGCTGCTGTCCGGATCGTTCACCATGACAATGAGGACCAGACAGACAGATAGAAAACCACACGTCGCCACTAATTTTCCCGTTCTACCCTTGAACAATATCATAACTACCGATTCACTGTTTGTACATCTTTGTTTTCCACGATCTCCAACCGTTCGATCAAGAAACCATGGCTGTTATTGGTTGACCGCTCCAAACTCCGCAGCACACCCTTCGTCACGAGTGTCCTCACCGTAATGGTGGAAGGCCGAATGATCCTTTCATGGGCAAAGCATCGAAAAGGGTAGGGGTAAACGTTCAGGTCAAGGGCAATACTATCCACCTTCACCTCCTGGCTGATATTTCCCGCAACGACATTGGAGAAGTACCCCGCCTCCTTTAGATCTTGATATACCCGCAAGGCCGAACCATCCGCCAGGTACATGGCTTTGGAGACATGCTCCCGTATCAGTTTATCATCCGGTTCCATCGAAAAGAATAACTCATGAAATCTACTCACATGATCCCGCGCTTCGACCCCCACATTGTCCCTCCGGTCCGCCGCCACCGCCTCCAGCACTTTGCCGTTGTACAGGATGTAGATTTTTTGCTGCATCCCCGACACCATCCGGTAACTGTGGTATAACACAAAGCATAGAATCACCGTATAGCAACCCAGGACCGTTAGTGCAAACAACCGCACGGACCGGAATGCCTTGTCAAGATGTTGAAATGTTTTGAACATAATACGTTATTCAATCCCCTCGTAATTTTTTTCCTTCGTACGCATCCGTGGTCCGGTTGTATCCCGACCCGCTGCTATTGTCCCCATTCGCATTGTATCCGTCCATGAAGTCACCCGGCGCCCGTATGATATTACCCGCACCCCGCCAGGCCCGGCCCGCCGTCCAGCCGCCCGCAACGCCCGTCAGGGAAGCCGCCGTATTTACAATGGAATGGAAGATACCTGTTGTCTTCACCAGGTGCATGCCGTTGCTGCCCACCTGGACAATGTAGCCCGCTACGCTCGGCACCGTGAAATACCCGATGATGGCGATGATGAGGAATACCAGGTAGCCCGCATCCGTCGGCCCGAAGAAAGTATGACCCGTCGACTGCACCTGGCTGATGTCGAGGGCCGCCATTTTTACCTGGATGTTCCCGATGATCCACCCGAAAATGTTGGCCACCGGTAGCCACAGAAAAATTTTGACATACCGCGCAAGCCAGTTGATCAGGACATGATGGAAGCCGTCGAACACCGATAAACCAAACACCAGTGGACCTAATATCGCCAGGATCAGCAGGTTGAAACACCGCAGCGTATTGATCGCCAGACCTGCCGCCTCATACAACACTTCCAGTATCTCGCGCAGCCACTCTTTGATCGAGTTATGAAAATTGTAATAATTTTTATTGATGGCGAACCGCACCGCGTTCGAAATGCCCGAGAACGTCCCCGAATCCGCCTGGCCGGAATATTTTTCCCACAACGCTTCATCCCCCGAACCCGATGGCCCCACATACCATTGATACGGGTCCGTGTTCTTCATAGCATCCTCCTTGGCCTGCAACATAGCGACCAGCGCCGCGTTCGAATCCTTGACCAGGTTAGCCGTTCCCGTCTCTACCGGCTGCATCACCCCGTTGATGAGACCGATCACTAGCGGGAACAGCAGGATCAATAATCCCAGCGCGAACGGACGCAATAAAGGGAACACATCGATCGGCTCCGCCCGCGCCAGGTGCCGCCACACCCGCACCGCGATATACCAAAGCGCCGCGAACCCCGCGATCCCTCTTCCCACGACGATCAACGCCGAGCATTGCGGCAGCAGCTCCTTATACAATCCGTCCAGCACCTGCTGGAACCCACCGACGTCACCGGCTAGTCCGTCCTGTGCCCTGGTCGCCGTTGGCAAAGCCACTCCCACCCCCGCTATTAAAACCCATCTCCTCCTATCCATCGCACCACATTTTTAATTCAATCCATACAATCGCTTCACCATCTCCACATCCGACTGGCCCCTTGCCCGTTGCAACGACAGCATCTCCCAACTGTTGTTGAACCGTTCCAGTGCCCGCAATCGGTTTTCCATATCCGCTTCCAGCGCATCGATCTGTTGTAACCGTTCGTCATCCGAAGCCCGTAGTTCCCCATCCGTCAATACCGTGATCAAAGCATCCAGTGTCTGCACACTTCCGTTGAACAGCTCGTTATAAAAAGCGGCCATGTACCCAAACTCCGACACAGAGAAATGAGGATCGGACCGGAACCGGCCCAAAGCCGACTTGTATTCCTTTACCAGCCGGGATTGTTCCCGGATGATCTGCGCTACCTTATAATAACCTTTTACTTCGGGGCTCACTGCCAAAAGGCCATCCAGAAAAACTTTGTGCAGGTCAAAGCTACCATGGCTGATATCTCGGATCGTACTATAACCTTTTTCGACGATCTGGTACCCCTTGGACATATCGTTCAGGATCTGTTTAAGCTGTGTCAGCTTCTCCCAATCCAGGACCAGTTGTTCTGCTTCAAATTCCTGCCCCTGCGCATAGCCGAATCCGATCATCATGATCAGGCAGGAACAAATCCACCGTCTCAATGGCCAAGCATTCATCATTCAGGTTTTTTACCGTAATAAAGCATCATGTTCTCTGCATCCTTCCTGTCCGAACTACGGTCCCTGACCACCTCGTCGATAAAATTCCGGAATGGGACGATGAACAGCAGCAAATTGGCCATCGCGAGCTCGACGTCATCGATCCGGTCTACTCTTTCCGCATCTGACATCTCCCATCCACCCGGCGCCAGCAGTTGGTCCAGCAGCGTCATCTGGTCCGACACCTTCCCCAATGCGACGATGACCCAGTATTGGATAAGGTCCTTTTCATCCCTGGTCAACCATTGATTCCCTCCCGCCGTTTTCATGCACGCCATCGCTGCGAATTTGATCCTTGCAGCCTGGTCACGAATAGCCGATACCCAGGCATCACTCACTACAGCCTGTTTGGCCGTCTTGAAAGAGGCAAAATAGTCCCGATGCTGGTCCTGATCCTCCTGCTGTAGACCTCCGATCAGGCCGGTCCCCGCCTGAACGATCGAATATCCCTTTCGATTGTCATAGATAAAGACAGCTAAAGCGGCGATCTGCTTATGCAGATACTTTATCTGGGTCTTATTTTGAAAGAACCACTCCGAAAAGGTCTGCGAATGTCCTTGCAGACAAAAACTCGTAGCCAGCGTGGTAAGCCATCGTTTCATAACTTTTTTCTTTTTTGTCGTACATTCCATCCGATCATCCTATTAACGGCATCCGCTGTAGGAACTTTCTCCCAAGAGCCAGGAAACAGCTCTTTATTAATAGGTTTTATATTTTTACCAATATATCGGCTCATACGCATGCCATCGATACCAAATCCCTTCTTCTCTCCATAGCTGACCTGGAAAGTACACAGTGTCCTGTCCTCATGGTTTCGATAGCGGCTGTGGATCATCAAGTAAAGAGGATAGCGATGGTTATCCCCCATAAGCACCCGGTTGGGATCCAGATAGGCCTCCAGCCCGGATTGCAGTGGAACAGCCGGACCCCCATTGATCTGAAAGTCACCATCATATCCTTTGCCTTTCAACAATGTCACCAATTCCTCGATCTGCACTTTCATTTCCGTCATATCACAATCCTTTTTGGTGAACCCCCAATCGGTACCTTTGATTTATTTTTTCAGCTGTCGGAACTCTTTCCCAGACAAGAGGAACCAAATACCGCTTGCTTGGCTCCTTGCAATAGCTTCGGTAGCGGCTGATGGCAATGCTTTCAAGGCGAAAACCGCCAAATTCAGTATAGTCGATTTTAAATGAGCATTCGACCCTATCCCTGTCGCCACGATAGTGGGTGTGTGTCCGAAGTTGTATAGGAAAAAGCTTGCTTTCCTCCAAGCTGCCTTTGCAGTTGCTTATATAACCTACCAGGCCGGCTTGCAACGGCGCGGCTGGTCGATCCCCGATCATGAAATCCTTTTTATATCCTTTCCGTTGCAGATTATCCACCAGCTCTTTCACCTGACTATTAATGTCCACCCCCATCATTTCTTTAACCTGTGACACAGAAGGTATCATATCCCAGCTTTCCAGGAAAAGCTCGTCAGGAAACGTTATTTTTCCCTCCGGCCTTTGGCGCGGTATTTCCATACAAAGCATCGTGAATCCCCTTTTTTCGTCGTATCCCACGTTGAACGCAATACCAATGCTGCCTTTATGGCTATGCCGATAAATATCAGCTCTAAGCCGCATCCGGGCATGGTATCTTGAATATCGTTCATGTGTCTCGTCATTCCGGTACAAGGAAAATCCTTTTTCCACCGGCCAGTTCCAGTTACCATTGAAATGGAAGATTTCAGGATATCCTTTCTCTTTCAACAAGGTGGCAATTTTCTTAATTTGTTCTTCAAATTCCATAGTATTTGTTTTTATGGTAGACCATACATCGATTTGATGACCGCCACATCCCCCTCATCCCTCGCTCGCTGCAAACTCAACAAGGCATTTTCGTTATTAAACCGCACCAGGTCATTGTAATTCCTGTCCATCCCCACCTCCACCCGGTTGATGATCGCCAGCCGGTCGCCATCCGAGATCTGTAGCAAAAAATCCTTCAGCACCGTCGATAACACGTTCAGGTTTTTGACACTCTCATCCAGGATACCGGCATATACCACCTGCATGTGCTGCAACTCCACCGCCGAGAAATGACGGTCCTGCTCTAGCAATGACCAACATCGCCGATACGCGCTCACCAGCTGCGCCTCCCGGTCAAGGATCGCCTTCACCCGATGATAATCCGTAATTACCTGCTTTACCCGCCACAGCTCCACAAAATAATTCCCATACAGGTCCTTCAATTCCTCCACCCAGTCCCGGATCTCATCCAGCCGTGTCGCCTGCATCGCATTTTCCACCACCTTCTGCGCATCCTGTAGCCAGATTGTTGCCGTCTGTAACCGTTGCACCTGCAAGTCGAATGCACGGATCACCCGCGTGATCCCCTCTTTGATGATCCCACTGATCGGGTCCTGCGCCCGGGCATGCCGGGCTGGTGCCAGCAGCATTAACAACATCCATCCATGTATGTACTTCATCTTAATCAAACTTTTTCCCCGAGTTTGGGGGCGCAGCCCCTCGGCAATCTCCTGCGTCGGACGCAAATGGCGTACTTCCCGAGTGACATAATAATCTGCGATTTCCTACTACCGCGAAAGAACCCGCGTTCAGACAACGTTTCTTTCCTCCCATACCAACCTCTCAATCCCCTTCCTCAACCCTCCATACTTCCTCGCATACTCCATCACCTTCACCTTCTCCCTTTGCTCCGTCGTATACACATAATACTCCTCCCTCGACGGCTCATACCCATACACATTCACCTGTCCTTTCAAATCCACCATAAACTCCCGGTACCGCCGACTCGTGTCATTCGCCCGGTTCAGCGACAGCGCCAGCGTCTTGGCATGATCCGTCAACCCCAGCACCTTTTGCAGCTCATCGAACTTGTTCTGGAACTGCCGCAGGTCCAGGATGATCTTGCAGTCCGAGCAATTGATCACCGTCTCTTTGAGGATAGGGGAGGAGATCAGGTCCTCCAGCTCCTGCGAGGCTACGATGATCTCACCAAAGAATTTCCGCACCGTTTTTTCGAGGTAGAGCATGAACCCCGCCATGCCGCCCCGTGCGATCTGCTTCCAGGCCTCTTCTATGACGATCACCTTCCGGATACCCGGCAGCTTCCGCATCTTGCTGATAAAAAGCTCCATGATGATCAGCGTCACCACCGAGTAAAGCACCGGGTGCCCCTTGATATTGTCCAGCTCGAAGACGATGAACCGGGCATATAACACATCCAGGTTCTCCCGCGCATTCAGCAAGTAGTCAAACTCGCCGCCTGTATAATAGATCCGCAGCACAAAGAGGAAATTGCCCAGGTCAAAATCCCGGTCACGGACGCCCTCTCTTTTCAGCCTGTCCGAGAACTCCGTCTGCAGGTATTCATAGAAACTATTGAAGCAGGGAAAGACATCCGGATGACCGCCGATAAATTCCAAATACCCCGTCAAGGCATTCGATAAAGCCACATACTCCGACCGGCTGAATTGCTGATCCTCCATTTTCCACAGCGCGCAAAGCAGCGCCTTGATGCTTTCCTTTTTTTCCACATCCATGACGTCTCCCGGCGCCAGGTAAAAGGGGTTGAAGGCGATGGGGTTCTTTTCGTCGTAGGTGAAATAAATGCCGCCGAGGAATTCACATAACATTTTATAGGAATGACCGATATCAATGATCACGATATGCGCCCCCGCTTCGAAATAATTTCTATTCAGATGGCAAAGCCACAGGCTTTTGCCCGCCCCTGTGCTCCCCAGCACCAGCTTGTTTCTGTTTACGATCAACCCCTTTGACATCGGCCAGTCCGTGATATCCAGGTGCAAAGGTCGTCCCCCTATTCTGTCCACCACCCGGATACCAAACGCACTGGGAGAATCTGCGTAGCACCCCTCCCAATTCAAAAAGCAACAGGCCTGTGGCAGGAAGGTATCGAACGTATCGTTAATCGGGAACTCCCCTTCATTCCCCGGTATCCCCGCCCACCAGATCTGAGCCATACCTGCTGTCTCCTGCCGGGGACTGCCGCCCAGTTGTGTCAGGGCGCTGCTCACCTTGCTTTTGATGTCGCCGATCGCTTCCACCTTGTCCGTCCAGGCCAAAATATTAAAATGAGCCTTAACCGTTACTGCCTGATCACCCACCGCCTCGTTCAGGAAGTCATTGACCGCCTCCTCCGCCATGGCATTCTCCCGTGCATAAGCCGACATCGCCCGGAGCCGCAGCCGGCGCGACTCCATCTTTTTCAAGGTCTCCGCTCGGTTGCCGATAAATATATATTGGTTGTAAATGTGATTGCAGTCCAGCAGCTGCCCCAGCACTGCCGGGAAACCGACCCCGAATTTCGACCGGTCCGTACCGTACCTGTCATAATTGATCCGCGGTCCGCAAACACCCGGCAGGTCCTCCGCATCCGCCAGGGTAAACAGCTGGCAATAATTGTCCCCGATCCGAAGCCCACTGTCAAAGGCAATATCCCGCACCACCCGCTCATCACCCTCCTGCAAAAAGCAATACCGTTCCAGGATACCGGCCCTATCCCGCCGGCTCCAGATATCGTCCCTGGTCAGCCGACGCAACCGAATGAACTTCCCATCCTCCAGGATACGCACAAACTGTCCGCAGCATTCCATGAAATCCCGTATCGTATCTTCATTCATAGAATCCGGAGGAACGATCGACCGCCGCAGCAGACTCGATAGGGCAGAGCTGGAACCCTTCTTTCCCGCCCTTTTCGTCAAAAACACAAAGGAAGTATGATCCAAATACGGACGCCCGTGAAAGAACCGTTCGCTCGCATGCCCGAGAAAACTGTCCACCAAACCACTATAATCTCCCTTCCAGGACCGCTCCACAAACCAGTCCATCATGTGAAAGACGCTGTTTTTCGGCAACACCTTGATGGCCCGGATAAAGCCCTGGTGGATCGCTTCGTGGTCTTCATCCGACAGGGAAAACAACGGCGGCTTCGTCAATTCGTATCCCACAGTATAATCCCCCTGCCAGGACAGGATACAGTCGTCCTCGACCCCCATCACCGGCAATATGTCCTGCAATAGCTTTTCCATACCCCTCATTTAAAAAATGCCTTTCTTCCCCCGGCTTTTATGACCGCCGGCACCCGCTTTTTCGCCAGCGCCTTCATCATCCCATCCTGACCATATTTGTTACTGAGGCGGTAGACAACCCACACCAGGGCGCCGCCCAGCGCCAGGACAATGCCCACGCAGATATAGATACCCACCCCCACCAGGTATAGAATCGCAAACAACAACAGCAACACCACGATCCCGCCGCCCAACCACCAGATGTACTGGGCTTTTAAACCTTTTAACACGATGGGCCGGTTAATGCCCTTGTTGATGCGATACACCGATCCTGCCATAGACCTTTTTTTTAAAACCGCCTTTGAACCCGATCCTGGAAAGGATCCGGCAGGCAGGCGGGTCTCTAAACCTTATCCTATGAAACCAACATGAAGACTACAGTCCGAAAAAGCTCTTGATCACGATCGTGACCGTTACTAAAAAGATACAAGCCCCCAGCCATGCGCCCGCTACCTGCTTGGTGTCGTGGTCTCCTTTCGACCACTTGCTGTACACATGCACCGCGCCTATCAACGCCACCAGCCCGCACACCGCATACATCAGCTTCGCCCCCGAATCAAAATACCCTTTCACCGTCGTCGTCGCCTGATCGAGCCCCGTGGCCCCGTCCTGCGCCTTAGCCACCATTCCTAAGATGGTCGCCGTCGCAACCATAAGAGCACAGCCAACCCTTTTCCAAAAGCATTTCCCTCTCCACCATTTCATACACACCTGCTTTTACCATGAATGAATAAGAACTATCAAATAGATCCCGGCCCGGCCGGCCGCACCCTCATCCCACCGTTCACTGCTCCAACGGCCACCGGGACACGGGATCACTCCTCCCTGAATAACAATCGCCTCACAGATCCCGAATAGAAGCGCTCACCCGACCGTTGTATATCCCTTGCAGCGCAATGCAGGGCCTTCAGCAATTCTTTTTTTGACGTCACCCCCGCCGACGCCCCGTTCAAGACATCAGCCAATCTGTAAGCAACGTCATCCGCGATCTTCCGCACATCCACGGGTTCCGGATATCCACCCGCATACCGGTAGTTGATCCACAGGGTTCGTATCCTCGCCTTCATTAATCCACCCAGAGTGTCCGCACATCCTCCGCCGACATCGCCATCCCGCAATGCTGCTCTATCTCTGAGCGGATCAGGTTGTTCAGCAGCACCCGCACCCCCGGGTCCCACACCGGTTTGAACACCGGGCGCCGGATCATCGACCGTATACCCTGTATCATTTCCTCCCGGATCGTTTTTTTTACACCCGCCTCTTCAATATACTGCGTCACCTCTTCCGACAGTTGATAGACCAACCGTTTCCGGTCCAGCTCCAGCCGCTCCGCCTCCAGCTCCGCATCCGATGGATCCTCCATGAACAGCGACGTTTGCTGAGCAGCCCGTTCAGCCCCACGCGGAGCCTCCGATACCATCGCAGCTTTTGCATGGACGAACCCGCCTGCCCTGTGGACGATCAGCCGGGTCTCTTTGTTATACAGGAAGAATAGAATGAGTAGCCAGTAGAGGGCCAGCAAAAAAAACAAGGCAGTGAAGTAAACATGCCAGTTGATATGAAGAAGTAGTATTGCCATATGCAAGGACGATTTAAGTAATGTTTGGTACGCGCTAACAGGAACAAATATCCGATGCGGAAAGGCCGATCCTTCACACCGCATACGTGTGATCGGTAAAAATAAATTTGGTTCCATTTTGACCACACCAGGGTAGGAGAGATCACTATAGGGAATAATATGTTTGACATTTGTCAAACACATGACGGTTTATTGGTGGGCAATGCGAAGCAACCACCTTATATACCCGATCCAAGGTTTTTGTTTGACAAATATCAAACTGAACCGGCCCCTGGCAACCGTATATTGCGCCCGGCACGATCTCCTGATCAGCAGGATGCATAATTTTTCTTACCTTTGGAATATGCCGGCAACAAAACCAATAGACGTGAATAACGTAACCTTGAATGTACCAAGATGGTTCTTCTGGGAATACGTGTACGACAGGATCGATTGGCATAAAGAGCGGGTAGCCATCATCCAGCGGGTGCTGGAACGCGGAACTACCAGGGAATACGACGAGCTGGTGAAGTTTTATGGCCGCAGGAAAATTATCAACGCCCTGAAAAATAAGATCAATTTCCTTTCGGATCAGACCATCCAGGAGGTGAGTGCCTATTTTAACATAGACACAAAGGAATTGAGATGTTACACAAGGAAACAGTCGAATCGGGGACATTGGATCTGATCCATCGCTTATTACAGGACGACACTTTTAAGCAATTCAATTTAGTAGGTGGCACCGCACTTTCTCTCCAGCTGGGCCACCGCAAGTCGGTCGATATCGACCTGTTCACGAAATCAGCATTCGATAAAGGCAGGGTTGCAGAATTGCTTGAGGCAAACCATTCCGCCAAAAATGTCAAAGTGGCAGAAAACGGGATCATTAGCAGTATCGACAATGTAAAAGTCGACCTGATATACCACCCGTTCCCGGACGTACACCCCCTCGTAGTGGAAGAAGGGATCCGTATGGCTTCGCTGGAGGACATTGGCGCCATGAAATTCAACGCCATGATAGCCGATGGCAGCCGGTTCAAGGACTATATCGATATGTATGTCCTGTTGGAGAACAGACCCCTGAAAGCAATGATAAATGCTTATACCACCAAATATCCCAATGTGGATGCATTCATGGCCCGGACAGCGTTGACATTCTTCGACGACATCGTCTTATCGACGGTCGCGTTTATGCGCCCCGAGATCAAAATGCGGGATCTAAAGGTCCGGTTTAGCAAGGCGATCCGCGACCAAAAGATGGTATTCCCTGCACCTGGAATGCGGAGAAATTTAGGCAAAGGAAGAAGAAGATAAAGTAGAATGCCTTTTCGGAGTAGTAAATGCGGCCGCGGCCGATAACCAGCAGTTCTTCACCGGACTCCCGTAACGGCCTTGGCCCATCCACAGGATCCATAAAGCCCGGCCAACCCCTCCGGTTTTTGCTCCGGAAAGGGCTTCATGGACCCCGTGGACGATGTTTGCATACCTAAAAACTTTAATTCGTTTGACATTTATCAAACTTTTTGTATCGGGAGATATGCTACTTTCGGTGAACCTTATTTATGTAAAAGCTAGTATATGCGAAAACCTATCCTTTCTGCTGGAGCCGTCCTGGGTCTGATCCTGGTAGCACCCTTTTTCTTTTCCCAATGCCGTAAAACAGATACCGGTAGTGAGCGGATGCCACCCGATCTTATCGCTGGAGCTCGGGCATTCGTCGCCAAGCTGCGGGAACAACCTCCCGTGTATCAACCCGACAATCCCCGCAACGACCGTACGGAACGAAACCGTGAGGAACTTTGGGCCTCTGCCGCCGTTATGACCTTCCGCGGCTGGCCCGCTGTTGTCGTTCCCCTGCATTCTCAAAAAGACATCTTCCTTCGGACTACCTGGGGCGGGAACCATAACTTCCGGCTGGACAACCAGGAGAAATTATTGGTGTATCAGGACTCACTGCATGCATGGCATGCCGAATTAGTCACCACGCTGCCTGATACAACTTATCTGAACTCAGACCGACAGCGGTTCTCCGGCATGATCCTCGTCGATGATTGGTGGGGAAATCCCATCAACAAATTCCATTACACATCCGATGGGAGAGTGGAGCGCTATAATCCGAACCAAAATACTGATGTGGTCATTACGCCTAAGAAAATTGCTGCTACGACAAAACCAGTGATGCTTGTCCAGACTTGTACGTATATCTATGGATATAATTATGCTGTCGGCGCGGAGAATGACGGGGAATATTGGGTAGAATTTGTCGGCTGTACCTCTATGTACTTGCCGGAGACAGTGGATGCCGGTGGAGGCGGCAGTTCCTATAGCGGAGCAGGGGGAGGGGGTGGTATGTCTAACTCCAAAACGAACCTAGCTGCAGCGCCGGTCATATTGTCTCCCACACACATCATTGTAGACATAAAGGACTATCTTAAATGCTTTCAGAATATACCGGGAGCAAACTTTCAAGTAACGGTTTGCGTCGACCAGCCTTCTCCCGGTAGCCGTAACCCCTGGGTAATCAGCTTTACCGATGGAGCCTCCGGCAGCGGGGCAACTTCTGCGGGGCATACATATTTGATCCTGACAGAAAATATGCCTGACGGCCGATCAATAACACGAAATGTCGGATTTTATCCATCAAAATTCGTTTGGCCGCTTTCGCCTCCGGTACCGGGCGTGTTAAATAACGATGAGAATTCTCCTTTCAATATTGCCGGGCAATACAATATCAGCAGCGCTTTATTTTTTGCTATGCTCCAATTCATCTCAGGAGCGGCTGGTGATAATTATCAGGTCAATACTTACAATTGTACCAATTTTGTATTGGATGCGCTTGACGTCGGTCACATTTATCTCCCACGAACGATCGGATATTGGTTAGGTGGTATGGGGGTAGACCCGGGAGACTTGGGAGAAGATATTCGAGGGTTCGATTTTACGGGAATGTCACGTATTACGACCCCATTTTTTCATTCTAACCTCGGTACTTGTGATTAAATTTTCTTACTATGAAGCCGCGAATTAAAACTTTTTTTGTTGCATTTGTTTTGTCCATGATCATTATAACAGCCGCAGGATTCTTTTCAGATGGGGCAGTCTACTTTTTAGTCATGCTAAGCCATTTTCTTTTTCTTATTTTGGCTGGCCTATTCCTCGCATTGCGTTTCGCTAATTTTGTGTACAGGCAGCAATTTATCTATATTTTTATCGCTACGCTTAATCTGTCCCTCGGCCTGCATGCTGTGGTAGTATACCTACTTGGCTACGTCATAATAGGGTATCCTGAAATGATGTCCGCTAATTTTTCCTTTGGTGTGCTACTCCTTATTGATGCCTTATTCCTTAAAAGAAAGCCGTATGAAAAGAGCTTAAAGAACAGCTAACAAAAATATAATCTTCTATGTTCTACTTCCAATTCATTGTCCCTCTAGGCCATCCAAAATACGAAGTGCCCTACGACATCGAGATGATAGCTACCTGCATAAGCCTGAAAAAAGTTGATCGTGAAAGCGTGCCCTTTCCCAACTCGGCCCTTTCCGTGAAGTTGACCAATATGCTGGACGGCGCATCGGTTGAAATAAGAAAAAGGGATAAAATGGCATTCATAAATATGCTCTGTTTCGAGGCCGGTAACTTCAGCCGGGTGTTTTCCACCGTCGAAGACCTTTACCGCAATTTCAATTTGGGTCAGCCAAAGCGCCCAGCTATGGAAAGCTGGATCCACTGCATACCCGTTCCAGGCCCCACGCTGCGAGAGAATGAAATCTTACTCTGCCAGAAGATTACCTTGTCATTCTTTTGGCACGGATTTGCCCATGTGATCAAGAACAGAAACCTATAAAATTGAGTCCTGGCCGGAAGCGGGTTAACGGATGCCTCAACGCCCCTTCGGATGCGTGTCTTTATAATCTGCATCCTGCTTATATACCTGCTGCAGGTATTTTAAGAAGTCGCCACTTTCCGCCTTGATCCTATCCTCCTGATTGCCCCGATAGATATTCTTCAGATCAATATTGAACAACCTCCCAAATGCCTCTGCCAATTGGATGAGCGTTATGTTCCCCTTGTTGATGGCACCCGAACCGCATAAGGCATAGATAAGCTGGTATAGTGAAGCCTTTGTTCCCGTCCATACTAATTTTACCGCATTGCCCAGGGCGGAAGCCAGTGTTCCTTGTGAAACCCGCATAGCCGCCAGCCGCTCCTCCAGGTATTCTACCAGCATTTGATTTTTCAGCAATTCCGCCACCCGCCCATCCTGTGGTGTTGAAAAATCCGGATGACCGTCCATAAGGATAACATCTACAGGTAAAGGACGGTCGCTATTGATCCGGGTAAAGTAGAGGGAATCCATATGCGACTGACCGGTAAGAAGATATTCATACAGCCGGTGATTTTCTTCAACGTGTTCCTGGGCGAGCCGCCTCTTTCTCTTCAGGTATTTGCGCAGCTTTTTATGTTCCAGGGGAACATGAAGCTCCAGGATGTATAAATATTGGTAGAACAAAAGCTGACAATGAAAACGCGGCTTGATCCGCTTAAAAAAGAAAACTTCCTCCTCCTCACTCGAAAAAGGGCGCTCGTCGACCCAACTCCGCAGCCGGGATATGTAGTCGGCCGCTATTTGTACACATTTCTCAGCAAGCAACAACCGTTCCTCCGATCCATCGTTGCAGCCGCTCAGCTTTTCCAGCATCTCCATATACAACTGTTGCAGCGCGCCAGGCATTTTTATCGATTCATTTAATTTCATACCGCATATACTTTACGGCAATCTACAAATGAATACCACACGAAAAGTTTGATAAATGTCAAACAATATGACCGTTCTTGATCCTGCTGAGCGTTGCCTCGTCAAACCCCAGGTAGGAAGCCAGGTGCCTGGCGGGAACCCTGTCCACGATCCCTGGCTGCGTCTTCTTCGTATACTCGTACTTTTCCGAGGCGCGCATGTGCTGCATCATCCTCACCCGCTGCATAGACCATACATAATACCGGGTAGTCAATTCCCTGCCGTGAAAGTTAAATTCGATGAACTTTTCGTAAGCCTCGTACAGCTGATCATAGGATATCCCGTAAAGGATGCAATCCTCCAACGCCACGATCACTTCGTCGGACGGAGTACGGTTAAAGAAGCTTTCAACCGCCACGATCACATTGCCTTCCTCCATGAACCATAGGTTTGTCTGTTTTTCCTGGTCATCCTCAAAATAACATCGAACGATGCCGCTGCCTACAAAATAGATGTGATTGCTTACCTGCCCTTTCCGGAGTATGACTTGCCGGGCCTTGAATTCAAACGCTTGCAGCGCCCCTTCTAAATATTTGATCAGGTCGGGGCTCATTGGACGGATCTTCATGAGTAACGCAAAGAGTCGTTCCATCTAGTAAAGATTAAGGTTTAATTGATAAGGTAACTAAATGAGCCTTAAATATAAGAAAATATCCATATCCGCATGTACTAAGCCGGTAGCAGAGCCGAATTTCTCTTTTTGGGTATCCGTACTTCTTGAATGACCAACAATTCCGTAGGATGTCAGGGGAAAACCGGCTCCCTGCAGTATAACAGCAGCGATAACCCTAAAGGGAAAATTCGTGACCGGATAAGTAGAATTTCGTCCTTGCTAAGTGAAAATTTGTATATTCAGGGGCAAATAGGATAAGGTTTGGGTTAATGGTTTGATGGTAGCAGGCCCCGCTGGTACAGCGGGTTTTTTTTGTAGCACAAACGACCCTCACTTAGTAAATGGTATCTCGATTCCTGAGAATGTAATATAGAAAGGGATTTGCTGAAATAAGCGCTGCCCCGGTTGTCCTCGCATTGGAAGGAATGTTCAATGGTGGTTGCATAATCAAGGAGCGTATTGATCTAGTCTATGAAAAACGTTACCAAATTCGGCTTCATAACAGGCTTGCCATCCTGCATATTGCCTGTCGCTGTCATAAAAATAAGCATAACTTTCCCGGTCTGCGGTTGGTAAGAGACACCAAAATCATATCTCTCAATATGTATCGTATTAATATCCGAGCTGTCCGTCATAGAGTTATTATTTAATTCATAAGCATAGGTTACCAGCGGAGTATGAAAGGCATTGGCGTCTTCGCTAATGTGAAATATGCTCATAAAGGGAATGTGGAATTGGCGATATAACGCAATATTCCGCGACAGGTCAAAGTATACGGAATCGAGTCCGGAGGCCTCGCCAGTCCCACGAAAATAAAGGACATTGCCGCTGGCGGCGATCTCAAGGGTATCGGCGCCATACATTTCGACCTGTTTTTTCGCAACATTCGTCAATTCCTGTAGACTCTTCCATTCTTCTTCCGCCAAATTTAGTTTTACCCGTACGTCATTGAGGATATCCTCTTTCTTGCCCGTGATATGCTTAGCTGAATGCGGATCGAGCACCCAGTCAGTATTTTCCGGCAAAGCTTTGCGGACTTTATCCAGTAGCGCTATTTGCTCGCCTGTCAGCTGTTTGTTTGGATTCTCCCGAATATAGTGGACGAGATGTTTTCCGGGCCTTAACAATTGTCGGATCTGCACTACTGCTGTATCGGACTGGGTCTGGGCGCTTGTGGTCGTGTAAAAACACGTAAGGGAGAAAAGGAGGATTAGGAGTTTCATTAGGCCAAGATAGACAACTGTTGTCATTACTTTTACACTTCCCCGTCATTATTGTAAACTTTACCTGCCTTCAATTATACGTCTCCAGCGATTTGTCCCTTTGGGACAACGTTTCTAAAAAGCGACATTTCGGAAGTGGTCACCGGAGCTCTTAATCTCGTCGCCCCGTCCATAAGGAAACTCAGCCATAAGCTTACCGTCCTTGCTGAAGTAGATCGGCAGCCCTTTGGAAAAGGCTGTTTCCCTGGCCCGCCGCAAGATGGACTGGGCTGCTTCCTCCAGTTCCTCGTCGTTCATCTCGAAGGTCGACTTTTTCGCACCGGCATAGCGCAGGTAAAATGGTTTTCTAAAGTCGTCATTCATAGGCAATATTTAGCCAAAGTTACGCAACTCTTTAACGGACCTTCCTGCTAAAGTACAAGCGGTTCGCCATCAAAAACTCTTGTGACCATCGCCACGCCAATGGCTTCCATTTCTTAAAAGAAACCCCGTCCTTGGTCTTCCACTGTTGCCCCTGGTAAAAGGCAAAGAAGACCTGTGCTTCCGTTTCCGGAAGACCCTTCTGGGAGAAGTATATAACGATGTCTTTCAATGTGGGGGGCATTGGCTTTTGGCATTGAGTTATCGACTCTTCGACACAGGCGCGCGCTTTTTGGATAACAGCATCTTGTTTATTTCTTCCAGGTCATAGTACGTTTGCCTCCCGATAGTTGTGTAAGGCAACGTGCCATTATTTCGAAATGTCTGGAGCGACCCTTTGGAAATACCCAGGAGCTTCATTACTTCATATGACTTCAGCCATTTTTTTGAGCCTTGCGGAGAGTGGGAGAGAAGCATCGCCTTTATTCCATCGAGCAATTCGTTCTTAAAGTCTTCCAGGTCACCAATAGTAACGAGCTGGTCCCGAAAAATCCTATTCCCTTCGAAAGGGTGGCGAGGCAAGTTTGAATCCATAAGATGAGGTTTAGTTAGACCGCAAATATAGGGAAGTCTGTTGTATTCTCCGCGCAAGTAAAACTGGCTTTAAGGCTAATAAGTAAGTAATACATTGTGTATGGACCTAATGAGCATTCAAGGCGTTTTCGGAGACGATCGAAAGAATAGCCGTTTTAGGTATCGTGGAAGCGCTGAGAGGATCTGATGATGCTATGATGATTTTATCTGCCCGCTTAATATTCATCCTTGTCTGAATAAAGGGAATTTTATGGACTTTTCGACTCCGTTTTTCGGAGCTTCCGTGTATGCTAAATATTTTAGCAGATAATTTCGGGTATGGATCTTCTCATAACCCAGGGAATATTTGGCGAAGAACGCAAGACCTTTAAGGTAACCCAGTACAGACCTGGCGGCACCTGGGAGATATTTGTGAATGATTACCGGGAGGGTTCGGTCAACTTTTATAGAGCCAAGCCAATCATGTATATGCATGAACGAAGCCTGCTGAGCGGCGATGACTTGTGGATTTTGCTGGATATGCTCCAATCCTCCGGAAATCTATAATCTCTTTCACATTAGTTATCCCAAAAAACCGATAACACGCAGTTATGAGGTTGGGATGAAAGTCAACAGAAAAAAGAGCTGGATCGGTTCAGGGATCCAGCCCTTATCAATAATGAGGAAGTAAAAGGTAAAGATAATGAATGCTAATTAAATTAGCAATTTAATTTCATCCGTGCTGTGTCCAGACGGCACTGATCCCGACCGCCAGGGATGTGCGCATTTTAGTCGATGAAATCGAATAATTATATTAATTTTCCCCTATGCTTAAGATGATATTGACCCCGCTTTTTGTTGGATTATTGTTGCTGGCTTTGAGTAGTAACGTGTCGGCCCAGGGAGCAAAATTTCACTCGAATTCGAACCATGCGGATTTTATTGAAAATAAAGGGCAGATAAAAGATCAAGATGGAAAACGGAACCAAGCGGTAAAATTTTTATTGCCGGGAAGCAATGGGATGAACATTCAGCTTTTATCAAATGGCTTTAGCTATGACACTTATTTTAGTCATAATGTCAGATCTTCCCATTCTACACGCGCATTGTTGCAAAATAAGGCAGAGAAATTTTCCCAGCATCCGGATACGCTTGAATTTCATCGGATCGATGTTGTATTTGAAGGAGCAAATCCTTCTCCCGAAATTGTCGCAGAACAGCGAAGGCCTACGCGATATCAATATACCAGAGGTACATCGGCAGGACCTGAAAATACTATTGCCTATGCATACGCAAGGGTAATTTACAGAAATCTTTATCCCAATATCGATCTCATTTTCGACGGAGCTACAGACAATTCGGCGTCCGGAGCCCCGGAATATTATTTTGTCGTAAAGCCCGGCGGGAATGCTTCCGTTATATGCTGGAAATACAAAGGCGCCCTAAAAACAGCCATCGAACAACAGCAAATTCATATCGGAATTAATCATGGAAGTCTTCGGGAGAAAATTCCCTCAAGCTGGCAGAGTGGGGGTGGTGATCCTTTGAGGCCGGCTCAAAATAAAGCGCAGCATGTTAGCGTGAATTACAGGAATGAGGGTACTGATAAATTCAAATTTTCGATTCCCCGATATGATCATTCGAAGTCGTTGATCATTGATCCAACACCAGACCTTATTTGGGGAACCTATTATGGGGGCAGTGATGTCGATTGGGGTTATTGCATTGCTAAAGACGGAGACGGTAACGCAATTTTCGGTGGTGATGCTGGCTCTGCTTCAAATATAGCGACTGCAGGAGCTCATAAAGTGGTATTTGAGGGGATCGATGACTGTATGCTTGGGAAATTCTCTCCGGCGGGAGATTTATTATGGGCAACCTACTATGGGGGTTCCGCATATGAAGATCTTTGGGGCATTGCTTGCGATAACAATAATAATATCGTCGCGACGGGCATTTCCTTCTCAAACGACGGTATCGCTACTCCCGGTGCTTATAAAACTACAAGAACAGCTTTTGCTGGCTGTGCCAATGCGTTTATTGCAAAATTCAGTCCCGATGGACTACTTACCTGGGCGACCTATTTTGGAGGAGAGTATTTAGAAATTTGCCGGGCAGTAGCGATTGATCATAGTGACAATATTATAATCACTGGCGGCACTTGCTCGATGACAGATATTGCCAGCCCCGGCGCATATAAAACGTCCTACTCTGGAGGGAGCGCTGCCCAACAGCTGGGGAAAGAAGATATTTTTATTGCAAAGTTTTCATCACAGGGAGCGCGACTATGGTCAACCTATTATGGTGGCGACGATTTTGAAAGAGCCAATGCGATTGCGGTCGACCCCGATGACAATATCGTGATAACCGGCAACAGCTATTCTCCGAATCTTTCAACTCCAGGAACGTTTCAGCCCGATATCGACGTCGCTAACGCTCAATCTGGCATCGTGAGTAAATTTTCAAGTTCTGGGTCATTGATATGGAGCAGCTATTTTGGAAAGGGCGGAATTCCAAGGGGAGGTGGTGTCGGTTTGGGCGTCGCTGTGGATAAAAGAGGCGGCATCTACGTTGGCGGCTATACTTGTTGTGATAAGAATATAGGCACTCCAGGTGCAATGCAACCATTAATTGGTGCTGCTAACGAATATGGCGACGGATTTCTGATAAAATTTGATAAGACAGGGAATCGGGTGTGGGGTACTTACGTAGGTGGGACGGCAACCGACGCAGTAAATGCCGTAACAACAGATGGTGACGATGCCGTCTGGATCACAGGATCACTCCAGTCGCAAAACATCGCAGTGACAGCCGGTTCATATCAACCTACACTTTCTGGAACTGAGGACCCATTTATTACAAAGTTCAATGCTTCAGGAGTGCTGCAGTACGGAACATACTATGGGCAGACTAGTCAACCTGGTTGGTATAGCGGTGAAGGAATGGGTATTGCCTATGCCGGAAATGGTAATGTTTTTGTAGTAGGCCATACTTCTGTTGATAAAGGCATCGCCACGTGCAACGCTGTTCAAAAAAACCATGCTGGAAATGGGGATGCTTTTATTGCGAAGTTTGGAGAAAAATCGCAACCAATCGTGCCTTCTGTTTCAATCTCGACTGATCATGCCGGTACGATTTGCCCGGAAACCACTGTTGTGTTTACGGCGGATGGGCAGGGAACTGGAAATATGGCTTCTTACAGCTGGACTGTGAACGGCCAGCCCCAGCCGGGCAGCTCTTCCACCATCACTCTTAACAACCTGGTTGAAGGCGATCAGGTTGAATGTACCCTGGATGTTAATTCCGCTTGCACCACCGGACAGTTCAAATCTAATATAATAACTGTACACCTGGACCCTGCCCTACCGCCGTCAGTGGTAATCAACACTCAGTCCACCACCGTTTGTCCGGGAGCTTCGACATCTTTTACTGCGCAGGGAACCAATGAAGGCTCAGCTCCATCTTATCAATGGCAGGTTGATGGTATCAACGTTGGGGAAAATAGTTCCACATTTGTTACAAGCATACTAAACTCAGGGAGCGTTGTATCCTGTATTCTGACTCATCATGGATCATGTATTAAGGACTCCGTCGCAAATTCGAATCCGATCGCTATTTCCCTTGTACCGGTACCAGACGTTAAAGCATCCATATCAGCCTCATCCGAAACCGTCTGCTCCGGCGCGCTGGTGGAATTTACAGCTATTGCATCCGGTAGCTCCAATATCAGTTATCAATGGCTTTTGAACGGTCAACCGGTTGGAGCTAAACAGAACCAGTTTTCCAGCAAGAACCTGGAAAATGGCGATCAAATTGTGTGTCTTGCGAATGCAAATGATGGAGTATGTTCATTTCCTTCGGTCAACTCCAATACTATAGTGGAAACGGTAAATCCTGTTCCTGAGATTACAATTATCGGTGAACACTCGATAGCAAGAGGGCAAAGTGTCCAGCTCAATGCATCCGTGTCTCCCGCTCCAGCCCAGTTTACCTGGACACCGGATTCGACTTTAAATAATGCAACCACACTTAGCCCGGTCGCTACTCCAAAGCAAACTACAACCTATGACCTTAAAGTTTTCTCAGACAAAGGGTGCGAAGCGGAAAAAACTTTTGAAATAGAGGTTATTCCACGGATCGTTATTCCGAATGCTTTTACTCCAAATTCAGACGGCAAGAATGATGTTTTTCGGGCTATTTATGGATCAGATATTTTTCATGTTCATCTGGCGATTTTTGATAGGTGGGGGCTTCTGGTTTTTGAAGATAATGGTTCTCACAAGACATGGGATGGTTCTTATGACGGGAAGCCCTTGTCTGCCGGAACGTACGCCTGGATTTTCCAATACATTGATGCAGTCGGAGCGGCTCGGGTGTTGAAAGGAACGGTGTTGCTAATAAGATGATGCTGCCGTATTGCTATTAAGTGGACTTGACCTGGTGCGGCGGCATCCATAGCAACTTCGGTCGTTGGCGGCGCAGAGAATTTATTAATTTTAATAGAACCATTAAGCGCACATCTTAAAAAAGGCAAGACCAAATCACTTGCAACCTCTTAAAAAAACAGTATCTTGTCAGCCATCGTCTTTTTACCCCTTAATAAACCACCTTTCCATGAAATTTGTCTCTTTTTGGGCGCTCAGCACCTTCTTTATCTTATCGTGCGGGAAGTCGGTCCATTCCAGCCTTCCCTCCATTCAATGCAAAATAGACGGTAAACCGGTTCGGATAGTAGGGGATATCGATTCTTCTCACCAAGACCAAATTACGTCCGTACTGTACGGTTGTTACGCGATGACGGGAAAAAATTCCCATACTTTTCAGATATCTGGGACCGACAATGCCTATTCCATGTGCTTTGATATTCACTTACCGAATGATACGTTGTTAATGGGTATCTATAGCTACAACCCGTACAATCCTGGCGCTCTATGGGGAACGTTTGATATCAATGGCAACTGGTATGTGCTAAATAATGCTATAAAACCGATAACGATCAATATTTTGAGGTACTCAAATGAAACGATCGATGCCACCTTTTCCGGACAATTCGGGTACAGCATGGCGAGTATGAGGACCATTGTAAGCTCCCCCAAAGTCGCCCGCGCAGGGTTAGAGAAAAATCTCTCTGTGTTTGATCCCTGATAATATAATCCGTTTTTGTATAAACTTTCTTTTATCCATCTGATAAGGCTCATTTTCTCTTTTTGTGTTATCTTCAAGGATGCTTGGTTACATAAAAAACCTTTTCAAAGATTATTCTTGGGAATTCCATTTATGGTCGCAGGAAGTTCCTATTGACACACCCATTGAGATCGTAAAAAGTCAGTTACCTCCCTATGCCAAAGTGGATTGGCAAAACTCCGAATCATTGGGAGAAGGAATATTATACCCTATAACGTGGATTAAAGGCCAGAGAAGAAAAACCAAACGCTTTTTAGGTTTTGTGGATGGTTTATATTCAGGATGCATTATGAAAGGGTAGCAATTGCTTAATCGAATTCAGATCATGTAAATCGATCCGAAAGTTGTCGCCAGCCCTTTGGCAGATATAGACATCACCTTTTTAGCCGTCTCCAGCATCACGGCAGAGCCATCTTATTCGTGAAAGCACCAGGTCCGTGATGTTGGGCCGCTTTTTCAGGTCTACCAGGAGCTTTGCCCATTGCGGACGGTGGAAGGTCTTGGCGGAATGGTCCTCGAAGATCGCCTTCCGGACCTGGATCTGGTGATAGGCGCAGTATCGTTGCAATACTTCTTCCTGGTTGCGCTGGGAATAGCCTTTGTCGGTTTGTTCGTCGGTGGATACGCGGATGTAAAGGTCGGTGGTTGGCATGGTTGGCGTATAGAAGACCTACTGGCTGACAAAGTATGGGTGATATGTTTTTCGATCTGGCTATGCATGTAATCACTGACCGATCCTACTTTCCAGAGAAGGTGTATCGAAAGGGTCAACTTTGTATTTTATTCTAAATGGTTAAGCTATCTTTGTCATCCATAAATCAAATAAGGCCAAGACGGACATATGACAGTCAACACCCGCGTCTCCACAATAATCTTTCTCATTTTATTTTCTTTTGCTTGCCGGGATAATCGTAAAGAATGTCGCATAGCCCAAACAGGCACATTCTATTATTATCCTCGCAATACGAACCGTCAATTTCGAATAATTAGGACTGCCAATTTGCAAACGGAGATCGACCTGGCAACAGGTGATTCTTCCTTTTGGAGAATTAGTTGGAAAAGTGAATGTAACTTCAGTGTTTCATTTATACGAAACACCCGAGTGATGTCGGAAAAAGAAAGAGAGTTCTACCTTTCACATGTGTTAAATTGCAAGATTTTGACTATTGCCCCAACTTATTATATATTTAAGGCCATTGCCGAACCAAGTGCTGGCTTTAAGCCTGTAACGGATACAATATGGTTGAAAGAAGGGAACTTGATACCGACAAAGTGAACACACCAATCGACAATACGAAAGATTCTCGCCCCCCATTTACCCCCGCCGCCCTCCTCACCGCGCTGGGTAATACCCTCACATCTCCGATGCTGAATCAGGTTTACCATGTAAAAGGCATCTACAAGGCAGGCAAAGGCGTCAACTACAATGGATATTATTATGACACCCTGAAAGACGAGTACAGCGACACCACCATCTCCCTCATCCTTCCCGCCGCGCTCCGCCTTAAGGTCAAAGATGGCCAGCTCATCGAGGCTGCCGCCTTCTTCAATAAGCGCCAGCAACCGGCCGGCGCCCGTATAGAGCTTACGTTGAATGTCACCGAACTCATATCCCGCCAGGAAAAGGTAGTCGACGAGAAGGAACAGCAGGCGTTGGAGCTTATCCAGCGGAAAGCCCATGCCGGCTACAAGGATCTGGAAGGCGCTATTAAGCGGAAGCTATACATGCAGCAGCAGGTGAAGATCACCATTCTGATAGGCCAAAACGCGATCATCGATAAAGACATTAAGCATCAGATCCGGGACGCTGCCCCTGCGTATCATATTGATTTCATTCGCATCAACCTGTCGCAGCCCATGGAGATCATGTCCAAGCTCAGAGAGTACGATAGGGGAGAGATTCTCATCCTCTCCAGGGGCGGCGGCGAAAACATCCAGTTGTTCAACAACATCGATATAGTGAAGGTAGCATTGACCCTGCGGTCCATCTTCGTCACCGCCATCGGCCACAGCGATGACGAGCCCCTGCTCCAAAAAGTGGCGGACAAGGCTTTTATTACCCCGACCTCGCTGGGGCAATACCTCTACGATACCTATGTCAATAGCCTGGAGGAGACGAGTAACTCGAAGGCCCGCCTGATCACCGATATTACCCGCCAGGTCGAGCTGAACTTTCAGCATAAGATCAACGAGCTGAGCACGAAGCTGGCGGATAGTGCCACTCAGTTGCAAGAGGCAAGGGCTAACGCGGAGAATCAGAGGATGCAGTTTATGACTATGCTTTCTCACGAAAAGGAAAAGGGAAAAAGACGTACTGTCTTTTTGGTCATTGTTTTTATTCTGTTGATGCTCTTGATTTTTATGACGAGAAAATAGCTTAGAATACCGACCTTGACCTTTCGTAGGCCCTACCGTTGGTTTCGGGTTGGCGCATCCATTGCACTCGCTGCTGGTCTCCGTTACCTCGTTCCTTTTGCCTATGAAGCCGGCCTGTCCGGCATCCCTCTTTCCGTAACCTATCACCTTAGCAACAATGATGGCCTTTCGTCGCTTTCAACTTCGGCCATTGACAAGTACACTGCAAGCATGATCTTGTTCTCTGGGCACACACTTCGATTGGCAGCTCGATGGCATGATAAGTATGGAAACGAATTATGATATAGAGCTAATAGGAAAAGGGCTCAAGACCCTATCAATTGATCCGAAACTATCGATAAAGTACTGTAATGTGTTTCGAAAAAGTGTGGGATGACCCCTGTGATAGACTATAATAGCGTTGCATTGCCGGCTTCCAACCGGAATGAAGATTTTTTCCAGTGCATGAAGCATTGGAAATGATTTCAGGTCGATTGAACATCGAAATCTCAGAGACCGACTATTTCAATATTGAGGAGCAAATTGTTCCGCAGATTATTGATTCAATAAAAAAGGCTGATGCTGTAATTGCGGATATTTCCAACGAAAACCCAAATATTTATTATGAAGTTGGTATTGCTCATGCCTTCGGCAAGCCCGTCATTTTGGTGAGCCAGACGAATAATTTTAACAGATTTTCTCTTCTTTCTTATAGGTTCTACAATTATAACAGTAATCCAAATGGAATTAAGACCCTTTCCTTTCAATTAGAGCAAATTCTCTCAAATAGTGATGAACTAAATAGGCTGAAGCCAGTTTCCCGAAAAAAACGTGTTTTGGATTTTGAGGAATTCATAAACTTAAACCGTGTTGATGAAATAAGTAAACTTACCGGAGCGACAAAATATTTTGAGTTGGAGAGGTGGATTTATGAGCTCTTAAAGGAAATCCCGGGTTTTGAGGTTCAACGTAGTGAGCAAAAATCAGGCAAGGAATATGACTTTATATTATGGAATTCAAGTCAGGCGGAAGAATTAATTGCGCTCGGAAACCCTATACCTATAGAAGTAAAGTCATCACATTATATTAAAAATAATTTGCTTCACTCCCTAATAAGTAAAGCCATCTCGCAAGGGTTTAAATCTTTTATTTTAATTACGATTGCCAATCTCACCGAAGGCAATAAGAAATTGATTCGCAATTTAAAAGCTCACTCTGGCATTGCAATTCTTGTGATAGAAAAAGATGATTTGCGAAGCGTTCATTCTTCAAAGGATCTTTTTAAAATATTAATCAAATCATTCAGAAAATTTTTCATCGACTAAAGCAATGTTTGACTTGGCAACATATCAAGGCTTACTTGCTGACGTTGATGCAGCCGCAACGCCTACACAAAAGGGTGATAGATTTGAAGCGGTTTGTACCTATTTGTTTTCAGAACTATCGGGCGTAAGTATTGAAGCTCGTGACGCAGTGATGGCTTCAGAGGAAATAGACATAGTTCTTTGGAATGCTCAAACAGAAGAAGTTTTTAGGCCTTTTGACAACACTATATTAATAGAATGCAAGAACTGGTCTGCTCCCGTAGGGGCACCTTCTTTTGATAGCTTTATTTCCAAATTACGAAGGAGAACATTGAAAACAGGTATCTTCATAGCGGCAAATGGTGTATCTGGAGATTTTTTAAATGGAAATGCAGGAAATGGCGCAATAGATATAATTAAAGCAGCACTAAATGAGGGCATCAGAGTGATTATTATCAATAGAGCAGACTTAAATTTAATTGTAACATTGGATGACTTTAGGACATTGATAAAGAAAAGGTATTGTGGCTTATTTATACATAAGCCATTCAACAATTAGAAAAGACTAAATGGCTCTGAATTTCATGTAGTCATTTAGCCGGCGCTATCAAGTCCGAGATATGATTGAAAGTTTTCGGCAAGAAATTTGATGACTTTCATTAGACGATGCCGGTTTGTAAGGTTATGAATTTGCAAGCTGTGGCTTTGGATACCTCGAAATTTCAATATTCGCAATTACTTTAATGGCGAAGACTACTGCAACATTATCCAATAGCTCGAACAGTTTCATGTTGTAAAATCGATGTTTTGCAAAAATAGAATGCGTCATGGGCAAAAAAATTCCCAAAATGATACTGCTTTGCACTTTGTTCTGTGACATGACATGGCAGTAGGGTAATAGTTTTCAATTAGGGGTTAACTTTGGCGGCACTAATTTATATATAATATGTACTTTTGAATAACGCCTAAAGAAATTAACAACTTTAATTATTAAAGGCGTTAATGGCAGGAGCTCTGAACACCCTGGAGCTCCTCTTTTATTTTATCCCCTCAACATGTTTCTTGAGCTCTTCGTCAAAGAAGTTTTTAACATAAGTTCGATTTCTAGTTTTCGGGTCTGATTGAAGGGTTTCCGTTAATTGCCTTAAAATTGCCTTCATACGTGATGGATTTTTGGTCGAATGCTCTTGTATTTTTTCTTGAATGTAAGTGGTCACTTCCTTCGGTAAATGAAAACTTATATTAACACCCAGCAAGCTTGGGAAAACCTGCTTGTAAAAATCATCAACTTCCGTTTTCTTTGGCGCCAGTGCAATATGATTATAAAGGAAGTCTGGCCGGATATAACAACTTACTGGATATTTTCCCTTAAACAGCTCTTGTACTGCTAAATATGTTGTTGTATCCTTTGATAGCCACCATGTCTTGTATCCAAAAATCCCCGCGTTAGACGATTCATTGTTTTTTTCTCGCAGCTTATAGATGGAAAGAATGATTTTTGCATCAGTTTTCGCTTTGTTTGCAGATTTCTTTTGCTCGTTCAGCTTCGCTGAAAGTAGACCATGCTCCTGCTTATTTATTGTGATATGCTGGTTGGAGTCGGTTATATACGTTATATCAAACTGGTCTTTTAGAAAATCTATCAATTCGTCTTTGGGGTTATTCATTTTTGGATCACAAAAATTGTTTATGTAATCGTAAAACGATGCTACCTTGCCTTGGGCCTTGGCATGAAAGTAGGATCTGAGCATTATCTCTTCGATATATAGCATTTGCAATTCATTCTCTAAGTAAATGCTCTCTTCTTTCTTGAAACTTCCTTCATACTTGGTCTTTAACATTCGGAAGTGGTGGACTAGTTCATCTATGATTGGATCGCTTATATACAATCTAATCCCAGCTGCTTGGGCGCCTTTTAGCAAAGCCCAATGCCTTTTATTTTGTTCATCTAAATAATATTCCGAAAATGCTGGTATTATTATAGATGTGCAGACGTAAATACTTAGTTTTGATGCCATGGATTCAAAATATAAGGCAATTTGCGGATTCCATTGAAGAAGAAACATCATCATGTATGTAGATGAGAGGCACTTAAGGTACTTTCGCTGCTCTTCAGTACCATTATAAATAATGTGTCGAATTGCCATCAACAGTGCAGTCTTTACGACTTCCTTGTTTTTGAGAATAACCCTGCTTTCATCCACTGTAATTCCAATAGTGTGCGATAAGTCCTTCTCCATCGATTCTTGACTCTGCCCATGCAATACAAAATTTGCGAACTCAAGTCCCTGCTGATAAAAAATTCGATTGATTACCTCTTGAATAAGCTCTGTTACACTTCTTACGTTCACATCATTGTCCTTCAAAAACCTCTTAACAACTGCTTCTGTCTGTTCCATAAACACGGAGATCAGTTGTTGATCCGACAGATTTCTCTGTGTGATTTCCAATCGGGTTTGATAAGGGATGCAATACTTATTTTCGGGTTGATAAAAATTAATTTTTCGTGCTGGTTTTTTGGACAAAGCTCTGAGCCTGTTCTTTATATTTTCAGCGAGCAGTTTTGGGTCGAATTTTACAAATGCCCTTATTGAGTCAAAGATTTCTTCCTCTGTCTTAAAAAGACCTTTGTCCGGATCGGTAGCCTCAAGGGCGAACAAAATTAAGGTTTCAGCTAAAAGGTCGTCAATGCCGACATCAGCCCATTTGCTATCCAACTGCTGTCGTAGGAAAACATACAACCGCGAGTCAGTATCCATTTTGTGAACAACATAAGACTGTCCAGGTACACTGAAAGAATGCAAATGACTGGAGATGAAAGTAAAATATGCATTTTTTGTCCCTTCGTTGAAGCCAACTGTATCAACAAACCATTGAACGTCGAAAATACGTAGCGAAATTTCAAAGTTGTCATGAATATTGTTAATAATGCCATCCTTGTCAGCAACCTTCCGACTCGTCAAAAATGTGATGTTGGTAAACTTAACTTGATTCTTCTTTAAGGTTTCTATTGTCTTAATTATTTTCCCCAGAGCGTCGATCTCAGTGGAAAGTTGAAATATTTGCTTTGAAAATCCCTTTCGTTCGAATGTATGCGCTAGGCCATCAATCCCTTTATCCTTAGTTCCGCCGACTGGAATATATTCATGGCCAAATCGCGCGGTTAAAAACCTCTGGCCGAATTCCTCAAAAATCCATCCGTCATTAATTTGTTTTATGGCGAAACTTACAGCTTCCGGCTTAATCTCAGGATGCATATCGAAAAGTAATTTGTGTTATAAATAGACCGATTATTCGCTTTTTATATTTAAAATCTTAACCTTATATCTTCGAATTTACCAATAATAATTGTCAGGAAGGTTTAAAACAGGATCTGCCAATTATACTTCTTATCTATCCGATTTTGGCCTAAAAGAATTATAGAATTGGCTCATATGCCAAGCGTCTGGTTAATAAGTATTTAAGGGAATTCGAATGCTTAGCGGTGGTTCATTGCGAAGATTTCATCTGGCATAATCTTTTTGGCATCAGTTGTACTTAAATATTCAACGATGAACACTAAGAAAACCTTCCCCCTCTCCCTCACCTTCGAAGGCCACCATTACACCGGCACCATCACCCCCTCCGAAGACGTAGGGATCAATGGCACACCCGTCTATTTCCGGGTCCTGCTGGGAGATAAATTCTACGCCTATATCTGCTGCACCGACAATGGCTGGAAGGAACGGGATAAAGAAGGCCACCCTTCGGGACTTGTCCAGGCCATAGGGGACTATATAGCAGACTATTATGAGTGAGCATGCCTTTTGAGGTGAATGACAAAAAGATAGTTATGGAACAAATGAATACCTCCGGCCTGGACGTCATCACCGTGGATTACACCTCCGCCGACCTCTCGGCCGAAGTACGCCTATTAAAACCGGCCCTGTACAAGGACGGCGATGCCGTCTGCTGTATCTTCGGACCCGACCCCCAGGAAGGGATCTTCGGGTGTGGGCATAGCCCGGAGGAAGCGCTGCAAGATTGGGAAAACCACCTGAAGGACCGCCTGATCAACCATCCCTATGGCGACCCCGTGGCTGAATCCGTGATCCATATGCTGGACCGGTTGAAAGAAGGGCAGTAGTAGAGCACTTACAGTTTTTGAAGGATTTTCATATTCGCCGCTGCCACCTTCCTGTCCAACACCCCTGCAAAAAGATCGCCCTTCTTTTTGATCCGGGCGAGGATGTTGTCCATCGTAAAGGCATGCGGGTCCAGCTTCCGGTTGATCTCCTTCCAGTCCAACGGCGTCGATACCCTGGGGATATGAAAAGGCCGCACCGAGTACGGCGCTGCCAGCGTATCCGCATAATCGTTTTGTGATGGATCCACGTACACCCGGTCTTTTCGTTGAGCAATGCTATTCGCCGTGGTGGACGATTCCGGCGCCAGTTCATGGATGGCGAGACATATTTGCTCCGTGATGCGCCTTGCCTCAGGATAATCAATACCTTTGCACGGGATATAAAAATGCATCCCCGTCTTCCCGCTGGTCTTTGCAAACGCCTTCACTTTATGCTTGTCGCACCAGCTTTTCGCCGCCAGCGCCGTGTCCAGCAGCTTGTCCAGGTATACGGCCTTGTCATCCTTTACCGTCGGGTCCAGGTCGATCGCCAGCCAGTCCGGCTGACCCGGGGATGGTACCCTCGAATTCCAGGGGTTGATATCGATACACCCTAGATTGATCATCCACAGCAGTGTGGGTTCATTGTTGCACACCAGGTAATCGATGGTTGTACGCTTACCCTTCGCCGGATGCCTACGTCGGTCCGTAAAAATGTCGGCGCAGTCCGGTTGACGCCCTTCCATATCCTTGATATAAAGACCCGGCGCGCCCGCATTGGTTAATTTGAGATGCAGGCTCTGCGGCCGGTCCTTTAGATAGGGTAGGAGATAAGGTGCCATCGCATGATAATACTCGATTAGCCGGGCCTTGGGAATTCCTTTCCAGACCTCCCGACCTACGTTGAACAGCTCGACCGAACAATCGCCCAGCTCGAAACTGTCTTTTTCATCCTGTGGCTGCACCTCCACCTTCGGCCAGTTACTCGCCGGCATGGTAGGCAGGCGTTTCCCGGAAGGCCGTTTTTTAGGAGCCGGCGCCTTATGCACCTGCTCTTCAATGACGTCGACCGACTTCGGCACCTCACGTACTACCTGTCGCGGCTTTTTGTCTTTCCGAAATCCCAGGAAGGTGGCAGGTTTGCGGATCCTGCCCGACTTCGTCCAGGTGGCGAACTCAAAATTGGCCACCAGCTGCGGTTTGACCCAGTGGATCTTGGCCCCCTTGGTATCCAGCACCTTGTTTATGAATGGCGATGAGTCCGTCTCCAGCCGCCGGAGCTGGTTCAGTATCCCAGGCATTTCCTTTTCCTTATACCCGCCACCCGACCGGCCGATCCATTCCAGGTCTTTGCCGTTATAGGCGCCAAACAGGAGGGAGCGGAACGACCGCCCTTTGTCGGATTCCGCCCAGCCGCCCACGACGAACTCCTGCCGCTTGCGGGTCGGAGTCTTTAGCCAGGAATTGCCGCGCTCACCGGGCACATAATGACTGTCCCGCCTTTTGGCTACGATGCCCTCCAGGTTATGGTCCACAGCTTCCTTATACAGCGCCGGACCGTTATCAAAACTTTCGCTAAACCGGAAGATGGGCCTGTCCGCCACCAGCTGCCTAAGGATCGTCTTACGAGTCACCAACGGCAGTCCCATCAGGTTATAGCCATCCATCCAAAGGACGTCGAATACGCAGTAGGTAATATCGGTGGTATGCCCGTTATACAGCTGCAACGCATCGAAATCTGGTATCCCCTCCTCGTTGAATACCACCACCTCTCCGTCCAGGACAACGTCATGCCCCAGATACTGCAAAGCCTTTACAATGAGCGGATAGCGCCCCGTATAATCCAGCGCGCTGCGGGAATCCATCCGCACCTTTTTCTTATGTACGTAGGAGATGATCCGGTAGCCGTCCCATTTTAATTCGTAGAGGTAATCCGGGTCATCGATGGGTGTCTTGGTAAGGGTACACAGCATGGGAGCTACCCTGGTGGGCATGGGTTGTTTGATGCCTTGTCTGATCAAGTCCCTTATGCTATAATCCTTTGTGCGCCGCTTGGCTGAAGTGGTTGATGGCATAGGTCAATAACCGAAATTTCTGTGCCAGGTACGGCAACCATTTCGCTTCCTACTCTCATGCCTGGCATGAAATCAAGCTCATCTTTTTCTCCATCGATAAGACTTGTTGCATCTTGATATAGCTGCCAACACTAGTCCAACTATGGATGGTGCTCGATCCATTTTTCCCCCCTTCCGTCCCCCAAGGGGGAAACGGTTTTTATAGGATATGGGGGTGGGGGAGACACTCGTGCCAGCGGGAAAATTTTCCCGCGGACCGCCATATATAAATTTAATTTTTAAGCGCTGCAACTTGAACTGACTGGCCCCACACGAGCGTATCGAATTCTATGAAAACATTTCGACATGAAGGGGTATCTACCCTTCAAACAAAGGGCTTCCAAACCCAAAAACGATGCCATCAAACAGGCTTATCGGTGTATCTACTCTTCAAGCAGAAGGCCTCCACACCGGCTCGATGGCACCAGGACGGTATCCTATACTGTATCTGCACTTAAAACAGCGAGCTTCCACACCATATCGACCAGCAGGTCCAGTGGGTCCGAGAGGTGTATCTACCCTTCAAACAGAGGGCTTCCACACCTCAATCTGCAGTTAATGGACTGGTTATACGGGTGTATCTACCTTTCAAACAGCGGGCTTCCACAACTCCCGTTCCGAAGTAGTCCGATTGTGTCCGAGTGTAACTACCCTTCAAGCAGAGAGCTTCCACACCTGCCCTGTTAGGGATTTTTACACATGACGCGGTGTAACTACCTATCAAACAGAGGGCTTTCACACCCCGATGACCCATTTACAATTGGCGATCACCGGTGTATCTACCCTTCAGACAGAGGGCTTCCACACCCCTATCCTCCACCGAAGCCGAAAGAGATGGGTGTATCTACCCTTCAAACAGAGGGCTTCCACACCAGATGGTTGAATAGTCGTACCGTCAGAGCAGGTGTATCTACCCTTCAAACAGAGGGCTTCCACACCTGTTTCGACATCCGGAAGTCATACGGGGGTGGTGTATCTACCCTTCAAACAGAGGGCTTCCACACCTAGCCCAAGAGGACATATGCAATACCCCTAGGTGTATCTACCCTTCAAACAGAGGGCTTCCACACCTTCATCGTGAAAAATCACGTCAAGCTAAATAGGTGTATCTACCCTTCAAACAGAGGGCTTCCACACCCAATCTCGGCAACCACACCACAAATCTTCAGGTGTATCTACCCTTCAAACAGAGGGCTTCCACACCAAGGAGTGATTGATGTGAACAAACGGGATGGGTGTATCTACCCTTCAAACAGAGGGCTTCCACACCCTGCTATCCTGCAGGCCGAAGGGCTGAGCGGGTGTATCTACCCTTCAAACAGAGGGCTTCCACACCAGTATGACGCTGGTAATGGCCGCCGCCTTCGGTGTATCTACCCTTCAAACAGAGGGCTTCCACACCTGACCAGCGGAAAGCCTTTGCGAATGATCAGGTGTATCTACCCTTCAAACAGAGGGCTTCCACACCATTATCACCTGTTACCCCTTCGATCAATACGGTGTATCTACCCTTCAAACAGAGGGCTTCCACACCAGGATGGGGCTGGAACCTAAGCGCTGGCCTGGTGTATCTACCCTTCAAACAGAGGGCTTCCACACCAATCATCTGGCAATCGTTATTTAACTCCATGGTGTATCTACCCTTCAAACAGAGGGCTTCCACACCGGCAATCTCTTTGAACAGATCCAGCTCGGGGGGTGTATCTACCCTTCAAACAGAGGGCTTCCACACCCAATAAAGCTACAGGTGTTCGAGAAGCAATGGTGTATCTACCCTTCAAACAGAGGGCTTCCACACCTTGTCCAAATCTGGCAGACTTGTATTTTAGGGTGTATCTACCCTTCAAACAGAGGGCTTCCACACCATCATTCACGGCGATATCCGCCATCAGGCAGGTGTATCTACCCTTCAAACAGAGGGCTTCCACACCGCCTTCAAACAATATGACCTTGTATTTTAGGGTGTATCTACCCTTCAAACAGAGGGCTTCCACACCACAGTTTCGCTAAGTCATTATCAGCTAAAGGATTGCCCTTGTTGAGGCGTTCCAATTTTCGATTAGTTAGCGACCTATCCTCTTGCTTAGTCCTTTTTTTCATAAGCTGACCGGTCTTTACGCGCATGTAGGTCTGTTTCCATGTTTAAGATATTCCTTACCCGTTCTCCCGACCTGGTTATCCATGAATAGCTTCCACTCTCGGGTATGTCGTTATGGAACGTGCAGTTTCGCAGACTGCTCATTAGTTTGCTGTCAATTTCCGATATTTCTATGCCCAGACTGACCGCGACTGCCAGCACATCGTCGAAGTTCATGAATGCATATTTGAACTGTCGGTAGTAATCTACCCCGTCGACATGTTGAGACAGCCAGTCGTGTAATGATTGCTTGTCGTCCGCATGTACTGATAACAACTGCTCGAAAATACCTGTTTCCCAATCCAGGAGCCGCTCGGCCAGCTGCTGGCCGCATCTTCTAATCAATTCGGCTTCCGCCATCAAAATGCCGAAGGGGATAGGATTTTGACGGCTACCGTCCGGCAAAGGTCCTACGCTAAGTTGGTTCAGCTGCATATCCTTTAAATCATCTTCCCATAGGGCCGTTTCCTGTGTTATCCGGTAAGTAAAATGATCCGCCAGCTTGCGCAGGCGGTCACGCTCTTGCCTGAAGAGAAGGTCATCCAATTGATGCAGTAAAATGGATATGTACAAATCCTTGCCTTCATTCCTTGGTTTTAATTGGATCACGATCGGCAACTTTAACCAGTCATAAAGCGGCTGATGGCCAGGTTCCAACTGTTGAAGATGTTGAGCGAGTGTCTCTGTATAATGATTGTCGCGTAAATAATGATGTGCCATTTGCCACAGTAAAATATCTTCGGCGCAAGTTCTGTCCATTTCGCCTATCAGCTTTTCCCGCTGCTTTTTGTTGCCGTCCTCGGGAAATAAGTGAGAGGCAAACTCTTTGTTGTAAAAATCCGGGTGCAGCCGCTTACGATAGCTTGCATTTTTCCTGAGCTTATCGAACACGGGAAGGTTTGGGCGCTTAAGGGTTTTGTCGGTTGAGCCTGACTGGCTGTCCGTCTGCGCTGGACTATAAAAACCCGGGAAGAGTTTTTTTACCATTAACATAGGATGAATGGCCAGTGGCTGCACCTGCAACGTCGTAAGGTGCTTTTGTCGCATCGATTCGGTTTCTGGCCCTTTTAGCAGACTGGCTGGTATTGAGATACCCAGCCGCCGGCAAAGACCTGGCAATTCTTTTTTTTGAATGGCAGGAGGGGCGCCCAGAATGCTTTTTATTTTATCATTCAATAAATCCCTTATGCTGGTGATAACATTCACCAGCAGCTCGTCCAGATTTTCTGCCGTTTGCAGTTGCCGTTCGACGTCTTTTGGAATAGGTGGTTTGCGCTTATCAAGCTCAAAAAGTCCCTTGTACACATAATCATACTTATTGTTATAGTTGCGTCCCTTGTGGACGAAGACCGTTTGTTGCTTTTTTTTAAGTCCTAAACTATAATGACACACGCTCATCTGGTTATACTCATCCGCGCGCAAAAAGCGGGGCACTCCGTTTCCACCTGCGGGCCACTCGTAAAAACGATATGCTTCCATGATCAACCTGTTTTTTTCTGATCGCGAAAGCAGTTGAGTATGCTCCACCGCATGGTCCCAAACCTTGGTTATGTGACTAATTCGACTCTGAATACGCTGCCGAACGGTATCCAGACCACCTGTTTCATACTCTTTCAAATAGCCCATAACAAAAGCAGGTTCCAACCATTTTACCGGCAGCTCGCTGTTCCACGCTCCTTCCTGGTACAGCAGCTCCAGGTCTTGACTCAGTTCCATCAAAAAGCTAGATATTTCTTCGGGCGACTTGTCCCTCTTTTCGAAGACCCAGGCCATTAAATATCGCATTGCCCTCGGCCCAATAGCAAACTGATAATACTGCTGATGGTTTGCGCTGCCTTTCGGGGCCGGTCGGGGAATGGCCAGGTAGACGTGATCTTCTTCCAGGGTCAGCCTGTGGTCATTACTTTCCAAAATCTCCCGTGGCGTCAGGTATTCTTTGATCTTCAGCAGGGATTCCTTCGTATCCGAGTTTTTCTTTTTGTCCATTGCAAACTTTTCCATTCCCCAACGCCAGTCTTGTCCGCCAAAGTCCATTAGATATTTGGCCGAATAGTACATAAACCGGTTACCCGCCCGGAATTTCTGGGTTGCTCCCATGATGTAGTCCTGCTCGTATACCTGAATAGCGTCCGGCTCCGTATCATCGGTAAATCGGGTTTTCCCGAGCTTATTTAGCGGGGTAGGCAATGGAGTACTCTCGGCGGGCCGGATCAGATTTAGCAGCCGGGTGGTAACCACCGGATTTTCTGCGCCACCTTTGGTGAGATTTTCAAAAAAGGTTATACTAAGTTCCGTTAATTTGCGGCCTCCGCGTAATTGCTGATGGCTGCGGTCCGTCAGATATTCCCACTCATCCTCCGTGCGCAGCCGTTCACGCTTGCTCAGAATAGCATACAGTGATGCTCGGTTGTCCACCTGTTGCTGCAGGTTTTTCTTCAGCAGCTCCAGAGGAGAAACACCCTCCTTTTTTAGCTGGTAAAGCCGCTGTAAGACCACTAAACGGTGTAATGCCGGAAAGGTAATGTGGAACTCATACTTTTCAATGCCTTCAACTGTAAATGCTAATGTTCCCGAGCGCACCCTGGATTCATGCTCCTTTTTATCTGCATCAGCGGGCGATTTTTTGATGGGAATGAAGGAGAAACTAATACCAGGGAGGGTATCTGGGTTTTTATCAAGCCATTGCTTCAGGGCCTCACCGGAATTGATGCGCTCCCCAGCTTCGTCATAGAGGGGCATCCAATCAGCACTTCCCCAATACTCAGGATAATCGTATAGGTAGTTCACAAGTTTGAAAGCAGTCCTGGCGCGTATTATCGCTTGTTTTTCGACTGGAGGCATCGAGGCAAGCACCTCCTGGTCGTGGTTGAAATCCAGCAAAGTAGCGCCGTCCCTATGGCAATAGTAGGTGTATAATTGCCTTTTTATTTTAAAGAGCGGCATATCCGCGCGCTTGAACCCACTGCATTGCTGGAGCAACTGGTTCATTTGTCCCGCAGTCAGGAAAAAGCTCAGATAAAAAATACGCCCCTCGATTGTGAAGTAGTCTGCCCGCTTATCCTTAACATATTTGAAAAGGGCATATTTGCTTTTTCCCTTTGCATATGCCTCGTAATCCAACAGACTTTGCGGATTCTGTTCAAAAAGCCTTGCCTTTGCCTCCTCATGTTTTTTTTCTACAAAAGCTTTTAGATCTCCATCAGCCTGCAACACCGAGTTATCATGCCATATGTGCGAATGAAAATTTCGGATCGCATCTAGCTTTTCCGGCAATAGCGCGGCTATGCGCCGGTCATCCTCAGTAAATTTGTAACCTTCGGCATTTCTTTTGACGAGATTCGCTCTCCACAGATATTGTGCCAGGTAGGCGGTTTGCCGATCAGGCGGAAAGCCCCGGATCAGTTTCTGAGTCTGCTCCCAGTTAACGCAGGCCACATTATAATAAATTGCCAGGAGCGGCGATTTCGTGCCGAAATCCGTGTACAGGTCGAATGAGGAAATTTCCTCGCGCCTGAGTAAGGATGAAAATCTTTTCATAACAAGCTGTTTTAATGAATAATAGACTATCCGTAGGGCTCGCATATTCGCAACACCCATAGGTATTTCTTAAAAACAAATAAAGCGTTGATAGATACTACTTTGTAGGTTGAATTATTTTCGTTCAGGTTCCGGCTCCATTGTGATTTTGCCATAGCTGGAGCGCTCGTGAGTAAAATAGTCACCGGTAAGTATCCCGGTCCAGGGATCGAATTTAAGCACGCAGACGCCATCGTGGCTCGTAAGCCCTACTTCTTTATTAGCCGGATGCAATAGATTTCCTTTATTGGAATAGAAATAGACTATTCGGTACGTTCCTTCCGGCTCCTTTTTTATAGTGCCATCGTGGGAAACGGACTCCGACGTAAGTTGTATCCTCCCGGGATCGGAAAAACAGCGCATTTCCACATAAAAGCCATTCAGATTTTGCGCGATTGTGGCTTCCAGGTAAACGGTAACATGGGGAAGGTCCGGATTATCCTCATAATGATAGGAAGAAATGATGACCCCTTTATATCGTCCGCGGATGTCGCAGAGCCCGAGCAATTTTATGTAAGGCTTCCACATTCCATACTTGTTTAAGTAGGTGAGCGCTGTCATGGCTACGCCATAGGTGCCGGCGATACACAGCACCTGTTGCCAGAGTGTTAGTGTTTTATGCTCGGTTAATTGGCTCCACAACGAGGTAAGACCGAAATTAACAGCCGCTACCAGACAAATAAGGATGCTAACAATTTGGACGGGATAGTACTTCAGGCTGAGGGAATCCATAGCAAGGGGTTTCTGCAAACTTATGCTCTTTCCTTTAGCACCAATGATTTTTTTGTCTAAGTATTAGAATCCTGTTAGGCACCTCCATATAATTTACAATCAGATTCGTCTCGTCCATGTACGCAATTCCGCCCTTTTGTCCGTTGCTACAAGGGGGTCGTCCCATTGGCGTCCAAACTCCAAGGAATAAAAAAAACTTATCGCATCTTTGTCCCGCTTATGGACCTTCCCATCAACAAGACGTTGTTCGCTCAATTGCAAAAGGGGCAGCTTGACATAAAGTTCCTCACGAACGCTGACACTTCCCCAAGCGAGCTGGCAGCCGCCCTTCAAAACGGCCCCGCCACTTGTTGCCTGATCTCCGGGTATCGGGGAGCGGGTAAGAGCAGCTTTATCTACTGCCTTAAAAAGCTCATCAACGAACAAGGTGGCAGCCGCACGATTTTCGTTCACGCCGACTTTTCCCGCTACCAGGACAAGACCAATCTTTTTCGCTGGCTAATCCGAGAACTCTATCTTTCCCTCGAAGATCACTCAGCCTACAAGCAGCTCCGGGGAAGCGAATCTAAGATGGTCGAGGAAGCCCGGATCTCCACCCTGGTCCAAACCCTTCATGAGAAGACCTTCCATGATACAGCAAAGACAAATAGCCAAACACAGGAAACCGCCAGGACTCGGACCTTTACTGCCGACTGGGGCCTGTTCATGGGAGCTTTGGTTACTCTTTCCTTGCATTCTTCGGACTTAACATCCTTCTGCATTTGCTTTCCTGGTCCGCCACCTGCGGTTGGTTTGCCGTTGCCAGTGCCATAGCCACTGGAATCAAGACGGCGTCCACGTTTAAATCCACGCAGGAGAGAAAGCGGGTGACCCATGAAGATTATACACGCAAAACCCTCTTCGATACAGAGCTTGCTGATCATTTCTTTTTAACCGTCGTCAAAAAACTGGCGGATGCCGGCCTCAACCTGGTCTTTGTTTTCGATGAAATGGACAAGGTAGATGAAAAGTCGGTGGACAAGCTGTCCACCGACATCAAACCTTATATGCTTTCGGGCTATGCGCATTTCATCGTAGTTTCCGGTCAAAAATTATTCTACCAGTATAAGCAGGCTAATACCGAAGACGATGCCGTTCTCTCCAGCATCTTTTCCAGGTCCGTGCATCTGAGACTCCTTTCCCGCCCCGGATTCCATGACCTCTTTACTTCCCTGGTTTCCACTTCAGCCGACGGCGTCACGGCCCTTCCATCCCACGCGATCTCATTCATTGATTACCTGATCTTTCTGAGCAAGCGAGTTCCCCGGAAATTCTTCCAGCTCCTGCTGGAACAGATTCGGTGGGAACCGGGTGATAAGGCCACCCTCTTCATTCCTGATCAAGATACAGATACGGCAGTCTATAGCCAACTACTTGCCATCATCGACTCGATCGAAAAGGATCTGATCGCCCCGGAATCACTACATCCAGCCGAAAAGGATCTCTTTATCATGCAACTGTTCCTCGCAGCTACTATTGTTATGGAAAACAGGAATCGAAATTTTGAAATTGATGATCTCCTGCCACCCCTAACTGGAGGAAATAGGGCCGATGGCTTTCCGCCCTCCCATTACGAAACCCGGCTGCATGAGCTTCAACGGCAGAATTCAACCCGGCTCCTGGCTGACTTGAAAGAAGCAAAGATCATCCCTGCCTCAAACATCCCGCCCGCCGATAGCCCTTCGACCAATCAACCTTCGCAACCCCAACCGCTCCCGCTGGCAATAGGGTCTCCATTCGCTGTCCCAGACCCAATAGCTGCAGATATCCATCGACTCTTCGAACTACAAAACCTCGTTAACCAGGTGTCCGTTGGCCTTGGACTGGTCAACCCTCAGGACCTGGGGGCGAAGACCTTTAGCCAGTTGCTACGCAGGCTCGCCGGCGAGAAAGCCCTCACGGTTCCGTTTATAGATGACCAGCCCGTCACTACCATGTTGGATCAGCTTGCCGAACTGAATCGCGACGCCGAAGGGCAAGATCACATCAAGACCATCCTTACAGGTAATCCCATCCCAATTTTGCCCCTGACCAATCAATTGATGGAGTTTTATGGCAAGAGAAAAGCCGATGAGCATTTTTATCCTTTGGGCTATGTGGCAATTGCCGACCCGGATACTGAAGGCTATGATTATCGGCTTCACTCCCACGAACGGCATTTTAAGCAGTTGTTGTTTGACTTTGTCGTGCGTAGAGGCGATCCTTTGAAAGAAAGACAGTTCTTTTCGGACAGGCTCCGGAAATTCCAATCATTTTCCCCGCAATATTTTTTCTTTTTTATCGTCTTTAGCGACTTGAATTCTGCGGCCCAGGAAGCCGCTCGCAGGAGGTTTTCTGATTGGCTGAAGGAAGACGCAGACATGACCCTTCTCGCAGACAGGGTGATGTTTCTGCCGGTAAACTTTAATGAATTGTCCTCCCTCCAAAAGGGCTTCAGCACTTTCAGCAATCAATATATAAAACGACACTGGGAAATTATTTTCAAAGAGCAACCTTCACCCTTTGGATATCACGAACGGAATGATCACGAATTCGAAGAATTTCTCGAATTTAAAAAATACAACCTGACTGTCCACATCACTCCAAAGCAATCAAAGTACTGGCGATTCGGACTCCGTTTTCTTAAAGAGAAACGATTGCCTCCGCGGAACCAGGGACGTCACGCAGACCATGAAATAGCTGACATCACCCTCTGTGCAGGAGAGGCTACAAAAAAAGACGACGGGCATCACACCTGGAATCATCCAGAACGCCTTGCCATTTCACCTCATCACATATCACCGACAAAATCTGAACTGGCAGGAGTGACCAACTACAACGAAAGTCCTCTTACCCTTACCGCACATGCCGACAATGATGGGCAACAGGTAAATATCCTCGTCGAAGGAAGTCAATTCGGTCGGCTCCGCCAGATCTATGATTTGAGGGAATACAAGTATTGCATCCTTTCCGCATGGTGCGAAGATCAACCCTTTATCCTAAGCACGAACATAACGCTCGAGCGAAAGGTCGACTGATCCTAATTTGCTTTACCTCCCGGCCTTTGCAGAGAAAGAGACCCGAAAATAAAAATAGTCCTTTTGCCGAATTCCGCACGTCCCCTTTGCATTGGCCATGGGCAGGCAGAATGTCTAACTATCTGATTAATCTGAAGATCAGGGGGCTATTCAATGCCCATATCTAATATTTCCCCTCCAGCACCTCCCTCAACCTCACCGGCCTGTCAAACGCCGCCGTCCGTACAATCATTCTATTGCTCAGGGCCGCCACCGACAGGTGGGACCGGACAAAAAGAGGCATATCCACGATCGTTGTCCCTGGGTACAGTTCCACCTTGTCGGGTAAGGGAGTACTTGCAAAGAATGTCCTTAGCGATTCCAGAGCCGCATCATCCATTGGTATGTCCATGCACACAAGGTACTGAACAAAATAGGTGTTTTCACTCTTTTTGTACTCGCGACGAAATAGTAATTTGATGCTAATCCCGTAAAGTCATGAAAAAGTATCTGTCTCAGGCCATTGCCTCGGCATTGGCTTTGATAACATTCCTGTTACCGGGATGTAAGAAGGCCATCGATTACCTGAAAGATAATCCCACTGCAACCTTCTGCCCTTGCCAAATAAAGCAATTCAGTTATGTTGGCTTGTACCAAAACGATACAGTGCTCTATTCGTACAATGCAGTCGGCGATCCCATATCAGCCATCCGGGCCCATCCTGGCACCGGATCGCCCAATTTCTTCTTCAGATATGACCAGCATGGCCGGTTCACCGATCTGCTTGGAGGGTATGGTTCCACTCCATTCGAAAGAGGTACGGAGAGCTGGGATAGGTTCTTTTATGACGATCAGGGAAAGATCATGATGGATTCCGCTTATTTTTTCCCGGGAGTAGTTGATGATCATCCTACGATAGATCCTCGGCTACTGACAAGTGTCAGCATCATCAAATATGAATATGATTCAGAGAACCGCGTCAGTAAAGCCAGTTCCTTCATAAATGGCTCTCCTTATTTTACTGCCACCTATGCATACGATGGAAACGGCAACCTGCTGGGGCACCAGTATGATAATAAGATCAACTATCACCGGACCAGTAAGGTATGGATGTTTATCGATAGGGACTACAGTGTCAACAACCCGGTCACAGCAACCTATAAGTATAATAATTTTGGCTTACCCACTCGAATTATTCCATTTGAGGGTACGGCTGAATATTTTTTACTTTCTCAGTATAATTTCATCCGGGGAGATATAACCTACTTATGCCAGGGATCATTATAATTTTTGGCAGCCTTTCCATACTTACTCCCAAACAACACTAGCGGCCACCAGGTCGCCGCCGACAGCGACATAAAGACCAGCGTCATCGGTATCCGGTCCCAAACCAGCGTATTGTTGTCAGGCGCCCAATGGTAATACCCCGAACCGATCCCCGTCAGGGTAATGCCCGTGAACAATGCCACATAGGCCACTGCCAGCCCAGTATTTACCCGTGCCCGTCGCATAGCTGCCAAACCTAGTAAGCCTACTAAGAGGAATGGCAAATTCGTGATTACATTCCAAAAATTAGGGATACTCCAAAACGTACGTTTATCTGCAAGGTCATGAAAGGAGAGCGGCTGCGCAATGGGGGGAAGCAGCCAGATGCCAATCATCGTAAGCACCGTTACACTTAAAAGAAGCGCACGTTTTCCGGAAAAGGTCATATTTTTCGATAATACGGCATTCCTATCTAATTTCCACGGAATAGGAACAAATTTAGCAAGCGAAATGTTAAAAAAAATCGCCTTTTTACGCTCCATTACCTCCCAGAAGGGTAGGGGTAAAGGTATTTTCATTCGGTTAGTTCAGGCCCCCAGAGATTTCAATTTTATTTCTAAATTGTCTATATAAAAGATAAGACCAGCCTATTCTTCAATGCTACTCAGTATCATTTCCGCTTTTTGCGCAATCGCTTGGTAATATGCTGCATCATTTTGTATCTCCGTAATATACTTTCCAACAATGTCCCTTCGATTTGTTGGGTCATGCAGACCGCTACAATGAATAATATACTTAAGCCGCTCTCTTTCAAATAGACTTAGGTCAGAAATGTCTACTTTCAAAAGCTGGCTAATTAACTTGTGTCTAAAATCTTCTCTGCTGCACTTTTCACGTTCTGAAAGCTCACGGGAGGCGCCAATTATGTCATTTATGTCCGAAGAGATCACAGCTATTTCAATGAGTTGATCGACGGAGCGCTCCGGCAATCGTTTTAGTACGGGTATCCCCCCGCCTTGATATTCTGAATTAAATCTTGTCAAGACCCAATTTTCACCAGTTGTCTTGTCTACATAGTGCTCTGTCCAACGATCGTGGTTGGTTTCAATCAAGGTTAACGTCTTTACCTTACGATCTATCTCATCTTGGTTACAAATGAAAAATGGTTGCATGTCGAATTCAGATAGGAAGTAAATTTAATAACAAAATGCAATCTTCCGAACGGATAGAGCCGATTATTTATAAGACCAACATAATTGTAAACTAACCTCCGCCCCGCATCAGGTCTCCGAATACGCATTTGAAATTGTGGCAAGAAACCGGCAGCCTATAAAGGCGGTTGATGCATCAATTTTCCTCGGTTGAATTTATCGCTGCCAAAAAAGCCTGGTTGATAGCAGAATACAAATTCGTAGATACCTGATCATACAACTCGTTTGTTTCGGAATCCACAATATAGATGTCATTCCAGGTTCCCATTCCGCCGAACACCCATGCAGCCATCGCGGCGAATAATAGCTGTCTCGACTCAAGCGAGTGCCAGTTTTCTGCGAGACAATCCCCATAGTAGCGGTCCTTCTGCGGATCCTTGCTACTCAGCAGGTCGAGGGAATTTTGGAACAGGGGTATCCAACTACCAAATCCTTTATGTTGACTGAATTGGATGATGTCATGCAATGCTGTTTCAAGATTGCACCGTGCAGTTCGCAGTCCGGGATTATTTGCCACTATTCGAGGTCCGGTGAAGGTATTGCCATAACTGACCGACCAGATACGATCTTGTGGATCGTCTTTTTGGGTTACTTCCCAGTGGTCCGACCAATAGTCGGCATGGTTTCTATGCAGAGCCTCAATAGCCCAAATTCCTCCGCCGCCTATGAATCCCGCCGTTTGATAATCTTTGCGCGCACTTTTTGTTGCAGAGGGTTGGTAAAATAGTTTGAGTCCGGTACATCCGCCCCGTTGCAAATAGTGGAACCAGGAAGCGGGGTCAGCCGCAACCAAGTGTTGCCGGGAAGGTCGAAATAGGCGCGGTTTTATGATTTTTTTAAAGTTTACCTGATGGCAATACTGAAAGACAGAATTAGAAAGAAAATAGTCTGGTTGCATTACCCCAGCCTGGAGGAAAGCATCACCGTGAGAACGAGCGAAATGGTCTGGGCAACGGTACCGGTCATCAATGGTAGGTTAATGCTGAAGCTAAATAAATTGGAAGTTAAACTTTTTCATCGGTACGCCGGTTTTTTAATACAGTCTCGACCGACTACCACGTCTTCACTACAACACTGGTATAATTACTCAATTGTATATAGGTCGTCACTTGCCCAGTCGAGGCGGTAAACATAGAAGAAATTGTCTTTTTGCCATTTTGATACTTGGTCGTACTTGACGAAATATAGTTTTTTGGCATTTGAACTAAAATATATGTTGTCTGCAATCACACTATCAATCCTTATCCGATCATCGATTTGCAATTCTCCTATCCAAAGCCCTCCCATATTGATGACTTGACCAGGGGTATCGAATCTTAATGATTTTCCGTCTATTATGATGTCATTCATTTTGCGATTATTTAGCATGCACCATTAACTATGACGAGGCTTATTTTCATGACTTTTGGTGAGACATTTAGGTTGAGTAAATGTTTGTTGAACTTATTGCCGCCCTTGTTCCCTTTTCGTCCAGGCCCGGGAAATTACATCCATTTGGGCATCCGTCTTATCACTGTTCCGGAGCCAGGTCCTTACCCCATAGATCATTACCATAGAAGCTCTGCCTACCTCAATATAATACCGAAGATCAGTACCATCGCCCAGCCGAATGGCGCCGAAGGTAAAGGGCGTTTTCTCCAGAGCCCCTTTAAAATCGCCGTACAACTTGTCCACAGCACCATCCAGGTTGCCGGACAAGATCAACCCATTCTCTTTTGTAACCAGCCTTCGGGTCGTCAATACGCTGAAATGGTCGCCGTCCATCACCGTCGAACAAATGACCAGCTCGCCATCCGCGATCTCGATTCCTGCATACGATTGCCTAAACTCCGCATTTTCTTCGTAGAACCGCGTCCATTTGAAATCATACGGTTTCATGGTGCTTCGCTTTATAGCAGCAATGCAGATATTGTATATGCTTTTGTCCGATCTTTCCATTTTAGAGGCTTCCCACGTATTTACACGGACAAAATAGTGCTTTTTAGCTTCTTTCCCAGGCCTTTTAACACTTGTTTATTTCTATTATCTTTAAGAGATGGAGAGGAAAAAGAATTTCAAACTGAATGTTGCCGAGATAGTCCAGCTCATACCGAACATGGGCGGCTGTTTCGCCAATGATACGATCACCGTTGATGGAAAAAAGGTCAAATTCATGTATAGGGATACACCCAGAAACGAGATAGACAGCGGATGGCAGTTCTATTCAGGAACAGAAACCCAGGAATATATTGACAATCCGGAAAATTCTGCTATATATGCCGTTAATACAATAGCCAATTATGACCCGGCGATTATTCCCTACTTGAATTTGCCCATTGGAAGCGACCTCGAACGTATAGATGGTACAGACCTATTTCAAATGGTTCCTGGACAAAAGGGGGCACTTCACAGAGCCCCCCCCTTCAATGGTCTTTATCGGACTATACTCAACGACCTAACCGCCGCTCACCCGCACCAGGTCCTCGTAAAAATCCGACAGCCCCGCCTTGGCCAGCAACTCACCCTTAATTTTCAAAAGACCCTCCCGTGTCTCGCCCGAAAGCTCCATCAACAGCTCGCTGTCCTTCTTGATCTCCGCCCCCAACGCATAGTCCACCGCCCGCACCAGGAACAACAGATCCAATTTGCTCACCCGCATCTCCACCTTGATCGAGTCACCCAACCCCGGCGCCTTTAACGCCACCCCAAACACGCGATTCGCCATACCCCAAAATTTAAAGATTTAAAAAAATAGTCGTCGGGAAAGCCGTGCCTACCCAACAGCGTTTTCCACCACCACCGAGCTCGCGCCCCCCAAAAGCCGGGCGCCGCGTAAGGCCGCATTCCCCTTCCCATTTACGTCCACCTCCAACTGGTACACATACCCCGCACCCACCGGACAACAAGCAAAGTCGATCGGACAATCCTTGATCCGGTACCGCTGATCCCTTCGGTCCCGGTATACCGTTAAAAGGAACCGCTCACCCGTTCCCACCCGCGAAAAATAACACCCGATCCCCATCTGCTGCTTCGCCCAGATCTTTGCATCCAGCACCGCCTCCACCGACCCCATCGGAATTTTTTCCGCCACATACGGATAGGCCCCCGGATCAAAACCAGCCTCCACCGCCTCCTTCCAAAACTTCACATTTTTCATACACCTCGTTTTTTTAGTTAAAAAAAATCATCTCCTCACGACCACAAATCTAACGGTCATCGTCAAATTTCACCGGACTAAAATTTAGTCAACTGATCGTTGAATAAGTATCCGCTGCTATCTTTACTTTCCCTCACGCATGACAGAATAGCATGCACGATAACGCCACGGTGCATACGCTCTTCAACGTCCCCTATGTCACACGGCCGCAGAAAGGCAGACATCCTGCTCAAACTTAATCCTAGCTCGTCAGTAAGCACCGTGCTCTATATCCCCGTCAATCCAGGCCGGTACCCAAGCCAGCATATTCACCCTGCCAGCCTCCAACTTCAAGGCATTCTCCTGCCCCTGCAGCGTTAATGCCTGAACACTACCCTGGAGCCTACACACAGCCACGTACCCACCATCCCACGGCCGCACAAAGGCCAGACACCGCCCTCAGCCCTACGGCCAGCTCAGCAAGCCCCCCGCGGCCCAGTCAACATACCCGTCCGCCAGCGGCCAGCGCAAAACATTGCAACGTTCGGCCCCTAACGGCAAGCCCCCGTGCCCCAGTCGACATACCCCCTCCGCCGGCCCGCCACCCCCAGACATTCTCCTGCCCCGCTGAGAATGGCAAGATGTAGAATTGTCGGGCAACTGCCCGCCAATTCGTTGGTCATCCCCGCCTCCGAAGTCGGCGGGGTGGGGGAGAGAAACAATATTCAAACTAGTTAAAGTGAAGAGTGATATGAAAAGAACTGAAATACCCAATCGTGCACGGAAGGTGACCATCCGCTTGCAGCAAGCGGAATATGACGAGTTAGTCCAGCGCTTTACAACCACTACCTGCCGAAAATTCAGTGAATATATTCGTGATGTCCTGATGAGCAGGCCCATTACAGTTCGTCACCGAAATCAATCAGCGGATGAATTTTTGTCAGTGGCGTTGAAGCTAAAAAAAGAGCTGACAGCCATTGGAAATAATCATAACCAGGTCATCAGAAAAATGCACCTCCTGCAGGACAAGCGTGATCTTGTCGGATGGATTGCTGGGCAGGAAAGTATCCAAAATCACTTGTTGGAGAAGGTGAAGGAGCTCGGAGAAACCATGGATAAAATCTATCAGATATGGTCGCGAAAATAACCGAGCCGGCCAGTTTTTACAAGGCCATCTATTACAATGAACACAAGGTAAAGGAGGGCGTTGCCGAATTGATAGGAGCGGAAAATTTCTTAAAATCGCCCGAGCAACTAAGCATGGCTGAGAAAATACAACGTTTCGAACAGCTCATGCAACTCAATAAGGAAGTCGGGTATAATACCCTGCATATCTCCCTTAATTTTCATCCTTCGGAGAAGATTTCTAAAGAAAAACTGCTCGAAATAGGTGGTGTATATATGGACAAGATTGGCTTCGCTGATCAGCCGTACCTGGTTTATCAGCACCGTGATACGAACCATTGTCACATACATATTGTTACGACCAATATCCGGGAAGACGGCACTGTAATAAATATTCATAACATCGGCCGGAATCAATCCCAACAAGCTAGAAAGGAGATTGAAATAGAATACAATCTTATCAAGGCAGAGAATAGGAAAAGGCAACACCAGGAAGTCAAAGAACTGGATGCTCAAAAACTTCAGTACGGCAACACTGAAGTAAAAAGAGGCATAACCAACGTTCTCGACACACTCCTAAAGCGCTATAAATTCAGCTCGCTGCCCGAGTTAAATGCCATTCTTTCCATATACAATGTCAGGGTGGATAGGGGAGAACCTGAAAGCAGAATATACAAGAACAAAGGGCTGGTGTATCAACTTTTGGATCATCAAGGACAGCCTATTGGCAACGCCATCAAAGCCAGCACTATCTATTTTAAACCAACCCTGGCATTCCTGGAAGACAAATTCAAGCAGCACAAAAAAAAGGATGTAGCGGATATCGAACGGGTGAAGCGTGCCATTGACCTTGTACTCCGTAGAAACCCTGGGAAATTGGGCGATTTTATAAGGCAGCTTAGGAAAGAACAGCTGTATGTTGTTGCCCGTATAAATAAAGAAGGCTTTTTATATGGCCTCACGTTCGTCGATACGAGGAATAAAGTAGTCATCAACGGCAGCGACATTGGAAAGGAGTATGGTGCCGGAAAAATACTTGAAAGGCTGGGACTGGACCCGCATTTACAACGCCTTTCGACTAATCCCCGGAAAATCCAATCGAAGACCCCCGAGGAGGCCGGGAATGACCGCCAAATAAACCTCCCATTCCCAACCGACCCCCTTCCTTTTCACGCGCCATCGACCTCACCGAATGCCGACCTATGGGAGATCCTTCTTCGAACGGAAGAGGAATACGAACAGACCCCAGACGAATTACAGCGAGATAGGAAAAGGAAGAAACGGAGACAAACACCAAACAAATAGAACATATGCAGACGGGGGAAGATGAACGCGGGCTACATAGAGTGCTCGATTTTACCAGAGCCATCAGTTTTTTGCTGTTATTTCTTCACTATTATTTTTATTGTTATGGAGCATTTAAGGATTGGTCGATGACCTGCGCCTTTACCGACCGGTTATTACAAAACATTGCCGCCACCGGTATATTTGACCGGTTCTATTTCTCCAAAGGCCTGGCTATCGTCTTTCTGGGTATCTCCACCATAGGGGCAAAAGGTAGAAAGGACCAGAGATTAACCTATAAACAAGCCTTTTCTTGTCTCCTGTTAGGTTTGTTGCTTTTTTTTACCAGTAGGTATTTATTGCGGTCCCCCGCCAACCCTGCAAAAGTCGGCTCCCTATATATAGGAATAACCTCTATGGGCTATCTCTTGATCCTTACAGGTGGTAACAGACTTTCCCGAATTGTCCGGCGGCCTGCGGATGCCGACCCCTTCAATCGCAGGAATGAAACCTTTCCGCAAGAGGAAAGGCGATTGGAAAATGCTTACTCCGTTAACATTCCTGGGCAATATCTTCTAAAAGGTCAGGTCCGGAATAACTGGATAAACATCATCAACCCGTTCCGCGGCCTGCTCATCATGGGCAACCCGGGTAGTGGCAAGACCTGGTTTCTCATTGAACCCATCATCAAGCTGCAGATCAAAAAGGGGTTTTGCATGCTCGTATATGACTTTAAGTACGATGACCTGTCACGCATCGCTTATAATAGCTTCCTTCGGTATCGGCATATTTATCCCGGTCAACCGTCCTTTTACAATATAAATTTTGACGACCTCAACCGTACCAATAGGGCGAACCCCCTCGACCCTGCCACACTCTTTGACATAACGGACGCCACCGAATCTGCCCGGACCATTTTGCTTGGCCTTAACAAAGAGTGGATAGAGAAGCAAGGCGAGTTTTTCGTGGAAAGCCCCATTAATTTTATAACAGCGCTTATCTGGTACCTACGGAAATATCAGGATGGCCGATATTGCACCTGGCCGCACGTCATAGAAATGGCTCAGCTCCCGTTTAAGAAATTGTTTAGTATCCTGCCCAGCGACCCTGAGATCCATACCTATATAAATAGCTTTGTCGGTGCGTATAAGGATGCGGTATTCGAGCAGCTCCAAGGACAGGTCGATAGTGCCCGGATAAGCCTCGCCAGGCTCTCTTCACCTGCGCTTTATTATGTCCTTACCGGCAACGACTTCACCCTGGACTTGAATAATCCCCTTTCCCCAAAGGTACTGGCTCTAGGAAATAATCCTCAGAAGACCGGCATTTACGGGGCTATCCTCTCTGTTTATATCAATACCATCACCCGTCTGGCAAATCGCAAAGGAATGCTTCCCCTCGCGTTAAATATGGATGAGTTTTCGAGTATTATGGCCAATACCATCGACAAGACGATCGCTACCGGCAGGTCCAACAGGATTGCAGTTACCATAGCCGTTCAGGATTATAGCCAACTAAAGCTAACCTATGGACGGGCATATGCAGAGGTCATTGTCAATATTTGCGGAAATATTATCAGCGGACAGGTAACTGGGGAAAGCGCCAAACTGATCAGTGAGCGGTTTGGCCGGATCATGCAAGACCGGGAAAGCTATACAATAACCTCCACCGATACAAACTTTACCCATTCCCGACAGCCAGACCAAGCCATTCCCGTGTCCCGTATTGCCGCTCTATCGTCAGGGGAATTTGTCGGAATCGTGGCCGATAACCCTGACCAGGAGATCCCGCAGAAATCATTTTGTTGCAAGGTCCAGAAGGATTATGAAGCATTGAAGAAAGAGGAGGAAAAGTACGTTGAATTGCCTCAAACCAGGAAAGTGACGAAAGAGGAATTAATGGAAAATTATTTGCAGGTGAAGGAGGACGTCATTCACCTTGTAGAAGCGGAGTTAGATCGGATTATGAATGATCCTAACCTGACGCATTTACTGCTGGAGGGGAATAGCTAGCTTTTTTTCTTAGACTTTTGACCTTTAATCTGTGCTTTTGTAACACCTGTTTTGGAGGCTATATTCTTTCCTTTCACTAGCTTTAAATCCGACCTCTTAGTCAACAGGTCGGCCACCTCGACGTCCAGGAATTCGGCAATCAAGTATAACGTAGGTATTTCAGGTTGCGTAACATTCCTATTCCAAAATGATACGGCCTGACGGCTCCGATTAAGGTGATTGGCAAGCGCAATAGCCGTCTTGCCTCTTATTGCCAGCCATTCTTTAATGCGATTATAGTTCATCAGGTATAAATAAGGTTTTAAGGTCGGCAAAATACTAAATAATGACCTTCGGCAAAGCGATCCTCACTTTAATGTTCGAAATGCTTAGTAAGACAAAAAATAATTGTCTAAAGACAAATTAAATTTGTCATATTGATAATTGTACACTATATTTGAACTACAAAAACTTATCCAATGAGCACACAGAATAATATCCAGCCCAACTGGTGGAGTTTCCCGCCGCTATTTTCAAAGGAGGTCCAGCCCCCGATCGAAGTCCTGGTTGACATCTATTCTGATCAATCACTCGGTACTTTGATGCAGGCAATGTGGAAGTTCCACGAAGCAACGTTACATATGCGGGACGAGGAAATGCAAGATTCCAGGCCGGATCTTTTGGCATTTTATGTAATTTTTGCTAGGCTAATTTTGGCTACCTGGCAGATGGCGCAGGAAACAGGCCGAGTACCAAAATTCTGCAAAGACTAATTGAGCTAATTGAAACCATTTCGTTAAAAAAATTGTCCCTATGAACAACACTAACGCCGCGAGGATGAGCCACTATTTGGTTCGTCCTTTGCGTCGTTCGAGAATGTTCTTCCAGCCGGTTCACCTGCCGTATAAGTTTCTCTTTGCGGACCGGTCATTTGGGAATCCTACCAGATACGCTTTCACTCCTTGTAATTCGCATTCATGCAGCTTGCGATTTTTGTCATTCAGTTCGCCGAAAATCGTACTTTTTGTTTGGGTACCTCACCTGCGTTTCATGAATATTGCTTGGCATAATCTCCCTACATGACCAAATTTTGGTCAGGTTCCATGTCTTATCTTAAAGTAAATTTACAGAACAGGAAGTCAAAGAGAATAGACGATGATGAAGGATTATGAGAGGGCAGTAATGAAGGCAGTTGCGATATGTTTCAAGCCATATCTAAAACCTGAGGAAGCAATGATCTATTGTAACTTAGGGAAAAGTCAATTGTTACTCAGGTGTGAAGAATACGGTATCTATAAAAACAATAGTGGCTATTACCAGAAAGATGATCTGGACCGCATGATGTCCGGTGAACCGAAATTATCAATGAATGACCGCTTAAAAGCGCTCAATTTGCATAGAGACACTAAGAGAAAGGGCAGGATAAATTTCTGAACGATCTTCAATATCCAATCTTCGATCATTGCTGATTCGGGATTGTTTCCAATTCTCCAAATTCTCCTTCGACAGGAAGTCTGGTTATTGCCTTTTGAGTATCGCGGATCTTGACTCTTTTTTTATAGTTCTGGAATATATATTTCGCGGTCGTCTGACCGAGCACGGCAGCCACAGTAATAACGTCCACTCCACGGTCTTGTAGCACATCGGAAACTGAACATCTGAGGCAATGCCAGGTGATATGTTTTTGAATCTTGGCTTTATTGACCGCTTCCTGCAGTATTTTATTCGCGCCATCGCTGGATGGGAGTGTAAATATGAGATCATTCAGATTCCCGGGGGTGCCTAGCATAGCTTTGACTACTGGATGAAGAGGAATTTCCAAAGGGACACCAGTTTTGCTTTGCTTAAGCAGGCGGATTGTATTGGATTCCGTTCGTACTTGCCACCATTTGAGTTTTTTTACGTCACACCAACGGAAAGCACTGTAAAGAGAAGTTACAGCAGCTTTTTTAACTTCGTGGTTCTTCCACTGCAGGTTTATTAGGTCCATCCATTCCTTGGGTTCGAGGGTTTCTTTTAGCTCTGAAGGATGTGATTGGCATGATACTTTGGCAACAGGATTCTTTTTAAAATATCCATCTGATTCAGCGGCTTCGACTACACGCTTGAACCTGGAAAAATAATCCAGAGGTGTTTGTCCTCCTAAATTGTCCATTAGGTATTTGCGAAATTCCTTCGCAAGGTTTTCCGTGACTTCTATAGGCGAGATAAAGTCCTTTTTCAAAAATGCTTTGAAATAATTGAACGAGTTGGGTAATGCCCTATTTGTTGCGCTGGGATTCTTTTCGCAGTATTCGTGATAATAATCTAGAAAATTTGCCTTTAGCTTCCGCGTTACAATGTGACTGCTCCCCACGGCTTGCAAGTCCAGAACCAGGTCCGCCCTTTTTGTTTCAAGGATGGCCATCGCTTCCTTATTGAAATTCCGCTCGATCTCATTTTTGGGCTTTGTCCAGATATATATGCCGGTTGCCGCACGTTCGCCAGGGCCTTTTCCCCATTCGAGATACCAATATTTTTTCTTCCCGTTTCTTGATGTTTTCGATGACAATTTGACGTCCATGATAAAGGGTTTTGATTGAGAAAAGTGTTCGCCAAAGTGTTCGCCAAATGTTCGCCAAACTCATCGGAAGAAAGCGGAGGAAATAGGACGAAAGCGAAAGCTTTAAAATGAAGAAACCCCTGCAAATCAATAATTTATACTGACTTACAAGGGTTGTCGTGTGCCCAGGACTGGATTCGAACCAGCACACCTCGCGGCGCTGCTACCTGAAAACAGTGCGTCTACCAATTTCGCCACCTGGGCATCCTCTTGAATGTGAACCTTCTGTAAGAAGACGGTACGCATTC
>Ga0207667_10000294_pt1 | contig 68814 bp, 46 predicted proteins | sample KBSCornC52_FD_184301 | JGI IMG/M metagenome (GOLD analysis project Ga0207667, IMG submission 184301) | Corn rhizosphere microbial communities from Kellogg Biological Station, Michigan, USA - KBS Corn C5-2 (SPAdes) (version 2) | ecosystem: Host-associated > Plants > Roots > Rhizosphere > Soil ... | reverse complement strand
CTGGATCAGCACCAACAAAGGATTGAGTCTTTTCAATACGGTCACCCATAAAGTAAAGAACTATGGGACCTCCGACGGATTGCAAAGCTACGAGTTCAAAGAGCATGCCTATTGCAGAAGCAGCAGCGGAGCGTTGTACTTCGGAGGCGTCAACGGCTTTAACGAATTCTTCCCCGACAGCATCAAAGAGCAGGTGGCCGATCCACCCCTGCTGATCACAGGCTTCCAGATATTCAATAAGGACGTGCCCATTGCCAGGGACAGCGCGGACCCATCCCCTTTGAAGCAATCCATTACCGAGACCAGAGAGATCGCGCTTCCCTATGCCAGCTCCGTCATCTCCTTCGAGTTTGCCTCGCTGAATTATAGCACGATGGAGAGAAGACAATATGCCTATATGCTGGAAGGCTTCGACAAGACATGGAACTATGTAGGCAGCAAAAGAACAGCTACTTACACCAACCTCGATCCGGCTAAATATACATTCAAAGTGAAAGGCCGGGATTACGAAGGCAGATGGTCTCCCCGCATGGCCGTCATAGAGCTGACCATCACCCCACCTTACTGGATGACCTGGTGGTTCAGGCTGGGCGGAGCCCTGCTGATCGTTGGGATCGCCGTCACCTTATACAGGCTGCGTATCAGAGCCATCAAGGTACAGCAACGAAAATTAAAAGAGCTCGTCGATCAGCGCACCGAACAGCTGGCGCAGGCAATGGAGGACGAACGGAAGGCCAACAGCGCCAAGAGCATTTTTTTGGCCAATATGAGCCATGAGATACGCACTCCCATGAATGGCATGATAGGGATGGCGACCCTCCTTTCGCAGACAAAGCTCGATGATGAGCAGCGGAGCTATGCAGAGACGATACAGAACTGCGGCGAAACATTGCTCATCGTCATCAATGATATCCTGGATGTCTCCAAAATAGAATCCGGAAAAATGGAGCTGGATGAAAAAGAGATAGACCTGCACGACTGTATAAAGGAAGTGCTGGCCATCTTCAGCGTTAAGGCAGCCCAGTCCGGACTAAGGCTGGAATATGATATCGACGCGTCTATTCCTTCTCCCATCCTGGCGGATGGTGGCCGCCTCCGCCAGGTATTGATCAATATTGTAGGCAATGCCATCAAATTCACACACCAGGGAGAGGTTCGCGTCCGCGCCTTCCTCACCGGGCCCGCAAGCTCTGACAACGGCGACAAGCTGGAGATAGGCTTCGAAGTGGAAGACACCGGCATTGGCATACCTCATGATAAATTAGACCAGCTTTTTAAAGCTTTCTCGCAAGTGGACTCATCCATCACCCGCAAATATGGCGGCACCGGACTGGGTCTGACCATTTGCGATAAGCTGATCCAGCTGATGGGCGGCAAGATAAAAGTAGCAAGCCAGCCCGGTAAAGGCTCTGTATTCAGCTGGACGATCCTCTGCCGACCCGGCACACAAAAAAGAAAGATCCCTATGGCAACCACACCCCTACCCGTGCAGCTGGCGGAAAAATACCCGCTGCAGATCTTAGTAGCAGAAGACAACCCGATCAACCAGCAGCTGGCCATGGTCATCCTGACAAAGATGGGCTATGAGCCGGAATTCGTAGAAAATGGAAAAGAAGTCCTTACCAGACTACAAGAGAAGAAGATAGACCTCATTCTGATGGATATCCAGATGCCGGAGATGGACGGTCTGGAAGCTACCCGTATCATACGCAACGGGGATGGTCCGCAACCGGTGATCATTGCCATGACGGCCAATGCTATGTCGGGCGACAGGGACGAATGCCTGGCCGAGGGCATGAACGACTACCTCGCCAAACCCGTCAACCTGGACCAGCTGGTCACCATGCTGAAGAAATGGGGAAGCACGATCAACGCTCAGACACTACCTCATAGTGCCTGACACGCTCTTCCCAGCTCAGCATCATGCCCTTTACGACCTTCGGCACCACGGCCCTCCCGGGGTCGTCACCCGCAAATTTCCGGATGGCATCCATGGACTCCCATATGGTGATGATGAGGAACTCTATTCCATCGGCTGTACTTCGCCGGAGAATAGAGGCTTTTACAAAGCCTGAGATGGCAGCAATCAACGGAAATGTCTCCGTCTCCAGATGACGGATATAGTTATTGGCTTCGCCCCTCTTAGCCACCCCCCGCCAGTGTCGTTGTATCATATTAGCTCGTATTTTACTTCATACAATGATTTTCCAAATGCCTCGGAGGCCTTCTCCTCTGTCTGCACAAACCCGTGCCGCTGATATAAGGATGCAGCCGTAGCCAGCTCATGCGTCGTCCAAAGATAGCTACCCTGATAACCTCCGCTTTTAAAATGCTCCATATACAGCTCCATGAGCTTTTTGCCCAATCCAATACCTCTGTATTCGGGTTCCAGGATAAAATAACGCAGCTGCGCGACATTTCCGTCCCGGTGCATCAGCAGGAGAAAACCTACGATCTTATTCTGATGCTCACAGATCCAGACCCTGTCCCTCGCAGGATCATACTGCTGATAGAATTCATACATCCCCTGCGCGACATAGGCTTCAAAGGCAATACCATAATTGTACTCCTCCTTGTACAGCCTGCCATGCAGATGGATGACATACCCGATGTCGCCCGGCCGCAGCTCCGTACGTATAACGATATCATCGAGGCAAATGGTTGTTCCCATAATTGGTCATTATTTTCTTTATCTCATTCATATGATGCACCAGCCTGTCTCCCTGCTCGTCCGGCACCTGCCGAAGGATCTCCTTCACCTGGCTGTCGGAAGATCTGTTCAATTCCTCGAACGCAGCCTTTCCCCTGGCTGTAAGAAAGATATGCTGCACCCTTCCATCTTCGACAGAACGCCGCCGTGTGATCAACCCCTTGCGGGTGAACTGATCCAGCATCCGGCTGAGATATCCTTTATCCAATCCCAGCAGGGTCGTGATCTCCCCCGCTTGCACACCATCCCGATGATACAGCTCATACATTATCCTCGCCTCGGGCAGACTAAAAGGACTGTTGAGAATATACCGGTCCAGCAGCCCGATCACCTCCGTATAAAACCTGCTGAATGCACGGACCTCATCCACTACTCTTTGTTTCATCGAGCTAAGATAGCGGTATTAGTTGACAAAATCAACTAATTTTCGGCAGAGGGTGGAGAGCGGAGAAAATAGCCTTTAGTGTCCGTACAGCCTGGCGGATCTTATCCTCGGGGAAAGAAGAATAACCCAGCAGTATGCCGGGGCGATGACAGGCGCCGATAGTATATTCCCGCAGGCTCAGCAAGATCAATCCCTTACGGGCATCTGGCAGCACCATATACGCCACCCGCAATGCGGGAAAGAGAACCTTGCTGAACGTGCCGATATAAATGACATTCCCATGCGTATCCAGTCCCTGCAGAGAGGGAATGGGCCTGCCATCTTTACTCTGATGGAATTGGAGCTGGTAGAGCCCACCCTGTTCTTCGACCAGCATCCGCTGGCCGTACAGCAGTTCGTCTATTTCTTCAACAGCTCCTTGACAGCCGCCTCGATCTGCTGATCATGCCCGGCAGACAACACATCAGGTTCATTACGTACAGGAATGTCAGGCTCCAGCTGGTGACCTTCCTCGAAATACCCCTCTGGTGTACGCCATCCTCCCATGGGCATCCCAAAGACCAGCCCCGGGTCGATCTGTTCTTCCCACCAGACAAAGGTGCCGGTGCCGGGAACAGGCATACCAAGGGTCTTACCCACATTCTTCAATTTATACGCGGCAGGAAAAAGATGCGCGTCGGAGTAATTGGCCTCCCCGATGATGACGATGGAGGGCTTTACCCATTTGTCAAAGGGCTCGGAGCCTACATACTGTCCATGCGGAATGATATCGAAGTATTTCTTGCCGTTGAGAAAATCCGACAGCTGTTCGTGAATATTACCTCCCCCGTTGAAGCGGGTGTCGATGATCAATGCCTCCTTCCCGATGTCACGCCCCAACGCCTCTTCAAATACGGTGCGCATGCTTTCATCATTCATGGCCCGAACATGGATATATCCTATCTTACCTTTGGAGAGGGAATCCGTCTCTTTACGGCGGAGCCGCACCCAACGCTGATACAGCAGCTCTCCCTCCTGTCCTAATGAAATGGGTTTCGTTGTCTCCTCCCAGCGGGTGTTTGTCGCAGGGTTATAAAGAGATAATAAAGTGAGCTTGCCTGCCTGCCGGTTCAACAGGCTGTAATGATCCATGCTGTCGGTAATCGTTTCCCCGTTGATCTTTTCCAGGATAGTGCCGGGGACAATTTTAGAGGAGTATTTGGCTAACGGACCGCCGTCGACCACCTCCGATATCTTCAACCCAGGACCTTTGTATGCATAGTCATAGAATACACCCAGCGCAGCCGTCTGGTCGCCGCCGGGCTTTCTGCCGCCAGAATAATAGCAGCCCGTATGAGATACGTTGAGCTCACCCAGCATTTCGCTCAGCATCTCCGCGAAATCATAATCGTTGTTGATAAAGGGAAGGAATTTCTTATAGGCAGTGTAGTAAAAATCCCAGTCCACGCCATTCATATTCACTACATAATATTTCGCTTTCATCTGGCGCCAGGCATGATCGAAAATATAGGCCTTTTCATTCGCATCTTTCAGCACCATCTCGCCATTGATAGCCACAGGCTCGGGCTTGCCGCTCTCCGCATCTATCTTAGTGATACGGCCTTCCGCCAGCACAAAGATGGATTTGCCATCCTCGGATAATTCCATACCGGCGTAACGGGCGCCCAGCTTATAGAACAATTTGGTTTCCTTTGTACGTAGCTCCGTCATCCACAGATCATATCCTTTCTCGAACTGCGTGAGATAATATAATTTCTCGCCGTCCTTGGACAAAAGCCAGTCGCTGGCATCGGAGGTATGGGTGGTCAGCTTGAGCTTCCTTTCCGTGAGGTTGTCCCAGTCTATTTTTATTTCTTTGGGCGAGTCCTTTTTCTTTTCGGCGCTGTCCTTCTTTTTATCGCTCTTTTTACCCTCCTTCTTTTCTTCCGCCTCTTTCTTATCCTTGTCTTTCTTTTCCTCTTGTTCTTTCACAAGGGCCAGCTCCTCTTTTGAGAGCTTGAACCTGTCAAAAGCTTCTTTTGTAAAGAACATGCCGAACACATCTCCAGATGCAGGATAGCCGGCCTGTTGGCGCGTACCATTCCTGTCGGAGCCCCAGATAAACATTTTTCCACCCATGCACCATTTGGGAGCATTGTCATCATAGCCGCTAAGGGTCAGGTTAATAACGGGTGACTTGCCATCGGCCGCCACCAGTCCTACTTCAGGGGCCATTACCCGCTCGGGCTCGCCAAAACTTACCAGGAACCATTTTCCATCGGGCGACCATTGATAATACTGGTCGCCATCGGCATAAGAATAGTTTTTGTCCGCAGGAAGTATGACTCTCGATTGCTTGCTTGCCAGATTGACCACTTTCAGCGTCACGCGGTTCTCCAGATAAGCTACTTCTTTTCCATCTGGTGACCAGGCGGGCTGGAATTCCTCTGCAGGTGTGGCGATGACGGGTTCTTCCTTCAATACGGTGGATGCATAAAAATAAGGCTCTTCCTTACGGATGATGGATACCTTATGGATATCCCAGCTGCTGTTCTTTTCCGCGGCGTATACGAGGCTGCGTCCATCGGGACTAAAGCTGACACTACGCTCCTGCCAGGGTGTATTGGTGATCCGCTTTGTAATGCCACCCGTAACGCTGGTGACAAAGATCTCGCCGCGGAATACAAAAGCGATCTCTTTCCCATTGGGTGATAACTTCATTTCCGTCAGCCCGCCATTGACAGGCAGCACTTTTTCCAGAACATAGCGGCCGTCCTCGGCAATTCGGATAGCAACCTTCTGCGGCTGGCCGGAAAGCTTTTGTGTATAGATCTCTCCGTCGAAGCCAAAACATAAGGTATTGTCATTGGCCCGGGACAAAAACCGCACGGGATGTTTGCTATAATGTGTCAGGGCTGTGGAGGAGGAAGGGTCTTGTATGGAGGACTTATAGACGTTGAAGCTGCCGTCCTGCTCGCTGAGATAATAAAAGTCATTGCCATTGGCATCCCATACGGGGTTACGATCCTCGCCCTTGAATTGTGTCAGACGGGTGTATCTGCCCGACTTCATATCATACAGCCAAATGTCCCGGGTGATGGAGGACGTATGATGCTTGCGCCATTCGCTCTCATACCCTTTTTGATCGTCATACAGCAGCTTGTCGCCGGCGGCATTGACGGTGACCTCCTGGGCGGATATGGGCAGCAGCTGGTTCACTTTACCTCCCGCTATGGGCACGGTATACAGCTCCGTCATCACGCCGGAAGGAAATTGTGCATCGGTGGCGAGGTCCTGCCGCTGGGTTGTAAAAATGATCTGCTTATCATCCGCCGTGAAGCTGCTGGGTATCTCATTACGCGAGTAAAAGGTCAGCCTTCGCGCCTCGCCTCCCGCAGCCGGCATCACAAATACATCGAAATTTCCATAACGGTCCGATGCAAACGCAATGTATTTCCCGTCGTGCGACCACACGGGAGCGAACTCATATGACTCACTGATGGTCAGCGGCACGGCTGTACCACCCCCAACGGGTACTTTATAAATATCGCCTCTATAGCTGAAGAGAATGGTTTGGCCGTCAGGGGAAATGGCAGGATAACGCATCCATAAAGGATTGTCCTGGCTAAATGCTGCCAGAAAGAAAAATCCGGCGGATAAGGAAAGCAGTAGTTTTTTCATGTGTTGAAAATAAGCTTTTTTTGGCTTGGTCGTCATATCAAAATTTTGTTAAAGCCCCTGTCCCACAAGGCTTTCGGAGGGTCACCCCCTTGGTTGACATGATGGCAACCCGAAAAAGTAGTCTTGTACACACTCCCATCCCGTACTACTTTTACATCGTCAATCACAGAATTGCTTGCCGCACCCAATTGTAAACTTTGTAAAAGATAAAAAAAAGATAAGTTATGAAAAGCAATTATGTAGTAAAGACCCTGGCAGTTGTAGCAGCTTTAGTATTTTCCCTGGCATCTTTCGCCAATGAAGGCGCCAAAAAGACCGGTCCCAAAGACGATCAGGTTTCCGTTCAATATGTAGGTTCCAACGAGAATCAGGTTGTTTTCCACGTAGAGTACGAGAACCCCACAGCGGAGAAGTTCTGGCTGATCATCAAGAATGACGCTGGTGATGTAGTATACCGCAAGCAGTTCAGCGATGCTCACTTCAGCAAATCCATCTACGTTGTGAAGGAAGATACAGACATCCGTCCCACCTTCATCATCCGTAACAGCAATAACGAGATCGTACGTCAGTTCGCCGTTAGCAGCGTTGTTACCGAGAACACAGTAGTAACGAAATTACAATAAGCATAGGATTAGGATTTAGATAGGATCAGGATCTCAGAAGCCATCGATTCAATAGAGCGGGCCCCGGATAGTATCCGGGGCTTTTTTGTTTTCGGCCCTTCGGGCAACCGACCTGTGGTCGGTTTATTGCGCCGGCTGCCCATTTTTTTTGCCCATCATGAAAATTGTCATCCCAAAATACTCATTATCAGCCTGGTAAATGGACCGACTAGCGGTTTGACATAATGAAATCCACCAAAACATGGTTTGCATACCCATCGATGTATTTCTATTTTTGTATCGTCTAATAAGGATTGCTTCTCCAGCAATGAAATCTCTCGATTGTCTGCGTCTTCCGATTCTAGCCTACCATTAAATCACAGACAAAAAAAAATCAGTTATGAAAAACGTCTTAAAAGCAATCTCTGCAGCAGCACTCGTATTTATCATCTCCAATCCCATCGTCAGCCTGGCTAATGGCGGCAAGAACGACAAAGCCAAGCTCAACGACGAGCAGGTCACCGTTCAGTATGTAGGCATCAACGAAGATCATGTAGTATTCCATGTGGATTTCGAAAACCCCACCGGAGAAAAATTCTGGCTGATCATCCGCAATGACAATGGTGATGTAGTATACCGCAAACAGTTCACCGGAAATCATTTCAGCAAGAACGTATATTTCGAGAATGAGCAGGCCGACATCCGTCCGACCTTCATCATCCGTAACGACAATAACGAGATCGTGCGTCAGTTCGCTGTTACCCGTACAGTAACTGAAAATACAGTTGTTACCAAATTGTAAAATATTCCTTTCCCAAGCAAAAACCCTGCATATGCAGGGTTTTCGTATTTTTACACCATGGCAAAATATTGTCTCGTATACGACGCCAAGGATGCATTAGGAGCAGGTCCCATAGACCTCAAACTGGATATTGCAGACTTCCTGCTGGCGAATAAGGCTTTCAACCTGGAGAACCCCGTGAGCAGCACCATACTCTTCGAGGACGGCAATATAAAACCCAGCTTATCCCATTGGCAGTCCCAGCTGACCCGGAAGTTCCAAGAAGAAATATACTACTATCTCTGTGTGGTAGCTTCCAGCCGTGAAGGCGAGCACCTGGACAGAAATGAAGGCGATATGGACCTCAACGACGACTTCCAGGAGGCGCTGGAAGACCTGGAGGACTAGTCCTTAGCCCTGATCCATCGAGCCCCGTTGAGGCTATTGGACCGGTTGTCACAAGGATCGTTCACCAGGGTCATCGTCAGTGTATCCGCAATAAGTGCATACGTGTATACTCCCGTCTGGTCAGTACAGGCATATTTCCCGTCGATGTCCTTCAGCATAACGGTGTCCTTGCTGATCTTACAGATGCTCCGCACCACTGTTTCCCCCGATCCGTCTTTTACAAAGGAAGTATCCGACTGGATATGAAAGGTCAATGTATCGTGCAATTCATCGATGTACAATTTCCAGCTGGTGCCCTTTAAGGACTGGGCATGCAGGCTGATCGCGCCCGCCAGGAATAAGGCAATGGATAAGAATAGTGTTTTTTTCATATGAATGATATTATCCTAAAAATAAGGTTTCTATTCTAATCTACAACGAGTGAACAAAAGCCGTCAGGCTTTCACCATTATTAAGGGACAGCAGACGGACGTCATTGCCGGTGAGATCTTCACAATGGGCTTTCAGATGGTCAAAGAATTGCTGGTGCACCTGGCTAAATGTCTCCCGGAACTCATTCCGGTATTGGTCGTGGTTCAAATTGAGGTTTATCCGCTGGATCAGCTGCCGCAGCTCCTGTTACAACCTCTCCTCCCGCAGCTGACGGTTTTGCAGCTCGGCCTGCATCAGCTCCCGCTGTATCTAACGACAGACATATTACACAAATAGCTCATTTATAGAAAGAGCCACAAACCGTTTCACCGCCCTGTCCCCGCCATTCGCCGGAAATTAGCAGAAAATCACCGCTCCAACGTTGCGCCTTGTTTCCCGACCCTCTATATTTACATTCATGAACAACGACAACCATACTACACCGGTACTGCAGGTCGATAACCTCAACGTATACTACGGCGACTTCCAGGCTGTTCGTAACGTCAGCTTTGAGGTCAGACCCGGAGAAATATTTGGCCTGCTGGGTCCTAACGGAGCAGGTAAGACGAGTACGCTCAGCGCCGTGGAAGGCCTGCTGAAACCACAATCCGGCAATATCCATGTAGCGGGTTATTCCATCCGCGAACAGCCTTTGTATGCCCGGGCAAATATGGGAGTACAGCTGCAGGCTACGAGCTTTCAGCCGGAGCTGACGATCACAGAGATCATACAGCTCTATGCAGGTATTTATGGAGTAGACTTGTCGAAGGATCAGGTTGCCAGCATCCTGGCCAATATCAAGCTGCAGGACTCTGCGAACAAAAAGTATGGACAGCTGTCCGGCGGACAGCAGCAGCGCATTTCTTTAGTCATTGCCACTATCCATGATCCGCAGCTGGTGCTGCTGGACGAACCTACCACGGGACTGGACCCGCAGTCAAGACGTCAATTGTGGGTTAGAATAGAAGCCATGCGGGATAAGGGACATGGCATCCTGCTGACCACCCATAGCATGGAAGAGGCGGAAGCCGTCTGCGACCGCATCGCCATCATCGATCACGGCAGGATCATCGCTACGGATACTCCCCAGGCGCTCATAGACAGCAATCGTGAAAGGCCGGAAGTGATCCACGCTTCCCGCAAAGGGAAGATTACTTTGGAAGACGTATTCATTGGACTAACGGGAACGGAAGTTCGCTCATAAACCACTACAACTCATCAACCATGACTACTACCATACCATCCACCAGCTCCGTATTTATAAAACTGTTGCGAGCCGACATGACCACGCTTTGGCGCAATCGCCGGGCATCTCTTCTCGTGGTGCTGGTGCCTACCGTGATCCTCATCTCCTGGAAAGGCCTGGTGCCAAGACTGGGAGGCCCTTTTGTTCTAGCCAACTGTATCACGGTGGGCTTGACGGCCATCGGGCTGATGGGCTATACCAACACCCTGGCGCGCGACAGGGATAAAGGCATCTTTCAACGGCTGCGTGTGGCGCCCGCACCAAAGTGGACGATCATGACGAGCCGGCTGACGGTGCAATTGCTGATGATCCTTATCACGACGATAGTGCTTTTTATCGTAGGCTATAGATTCGATGGCATTGTCATGACCCCCATGGGTTACCTTGGTGGAGTGCTGATATCCGTTGTATGCGGAGCCGTCTATCTCAGCCTGGGGCAGGTCATCGTGGGCTTGATAAAAAATGTAGAGACGGTGAATGTGGTCACCCGTCTGGTATATTTCATCTTTATCATGGTAGGCATGTTCGGCGAGCTGGGCATGCTGGGCGACGAGCTGAAAAAAGCAGTACACTGGTCCCCCTATGGCACGGTCAAGAATATCGTATCGGCCTCCGTCGATCCCACTACCTGGAACCATGACAGCACGATGGCCCTTTTGGTCACGCTGGGCTATACAGCCGTGTTCACTGTATTGGGGGTTAGATGGTTCCGCTGGAATACACGCTAAATGCCGATCTTCCCGCCGACCCCGTAGTATCTTCTGGGATTCATATCGTAGCTGGTATTGCCACCCCGTGCAAGACCCCGGCTGTCCACATATATTTCCAGTCCCATCTTGTGGTGCATAGGTAATTTGTATCCTACATAGATATTCTGCAGAAGCCAGGAGTTTTCTCTTCCTGCCAGTGTATACTGGGACCCATTGTAGGGATTATACACCTCTCCGCTGAAATGATACATTATATCGAGGCCTAAGCTCAGGCGATGCACCTGCACCCTGTTGACCCACCCGCCTGTAAAGGAAGGCTTGCCGTTGTGAGGATAGCCATCGCCGATGATGCCCGGATTTGCTGAAAAATCGTTCTTGCTCCTCAGGACGGTAGAATTCAAACCCATCAGCCAGCTGCAATCACCGTGGTCTACGATACGGTAGCTGATCCCCATTCTGTGCTGTGACGATGTCATACTGGTGAATAGCAATTCGATAAATCCTCCGGTGCCTGAACTGAAGTACACCAGCCCGGAGAAGTTCCGGCGCTCAAAATTATATTCGAGCTGCAGCCTGTTCTGTAATACAGACCATTTTGCTCCAGCCTCCCAGATCCAATATCTAGGGAAGCTTACCGTATATGGCAATGAGATGGTGGTGGTCCCGGTATAAACGACACCGCTATAATATTGCGCGCCGGCGACAGAAAGAGGATTGTAGAGGTCGATGTCATTCAGATAATAATTGTTGGCAGTATAGGCGCTGCGTTGGGAGTATGATCCGAACAGTTTCAAACTATTGCTTCGCTGGATCCCATCGAGTTTTAACAGGTCGATACCAATGCTGCCAAAGGCGGATGTCCTGGGCAGCGTCTGGCCCTGGGAAGGGTTCTTATGGGAAACATTCGCTACGACGCCCCCCTGTATATCCAGCACCTGTTTGTAGCTGATGTTCAGCACAGGGGTCAGCACATAGAGCTTTAAGCCACCGGGAGAGTAGGATGAGTTGGTGGGATTGCCCAACCCTCCTCCTGGATTGCTGCCGGCATTGGGTCCCGTCTCTGAGTAATACACCGACGTATACCCAGTTTTGAAGTATTGATACGATGCGTTGACGGACGGTACGAAGGACCACCGCCCTGCATGCAGCGTGTAGCTTATGCGATCCCGTATGTAAATCTGGGAAGTATGACTATTCGTATTGCCCGTCGAGTAGGTGTTGTAATTATCATTGGGTGGGACAAATTGTTCCAGCCAGCGGGAGTCGCCTTTCTGGGAGAAATGGAGATATCCCACCTGCAGGTCATTCCTCAATCCCGGCAGCCACTCGCCACGCCATCTTGCCCAGGAAGTAAAGAGCTGATCCCGCTCGTGTGCATGGTTATCTACATTCTGGACAAGGGCACCCGCAGCATGGTCAGAGAATTTCTCCGCCGAATCCAATGTTTCCGGAACAAATCCCACGCGTACATCCACCGCATTTTTACTGTCCGGCCTCCAGCTGAGATAACTGTTGAGACGCCATCTGTCCATATGATAAGGGGTGGACTTCAAACCGCCCACTTTATGCATAGGGCTCACATCCCTCAGGTAGTTCGCTGACAGGCCTACGCTGAACTTACTAAAGCTTTTATCCATGGCGGCAAAGTACTGATGATACAGATTGGTGGTGGCTCGTGGGGTATGCACGAGAAAGGTCTGCGCTGCAGCACGAAGTCCGGAACTGCCCCTGCCCTGGCGGGTCGTGATCAATACCATTTGCTGCTGATTGCCGGCTGTACCTGCCAGCGCACCCGCATTTTGAATTAAAACCACTTCTTCTATATCGTGGATGCTATAGCCATTCACGTCAGTGGCGACATTGCCATCCACTATATAGGTCAGGTTGTGACTGGTAGTATAAAATCCATTGATCCAGACATTGATGGCGTCGGAAAGATTGGAGAAAGGCATCTTCTCGAGGTCTTCGCCTTTGATAGAAATATGCTGCGTGAAATTTCTTTTCAGGACAAGGCTGCCGGCATCCAGCCGGGAGCTGTCATTTTGCGCAAATACTGAAACACCTATCAGCAGGGCGCATATGGCAAGGGTTGTTTTTCTCATAAGAGGTTTATTGCAGCCAAAATATAAATAATAAAGGCGTTCCGGAAAGAAACGCCTTGCTATTAATCAATTTTTAACAACTGTCACTCGGAACGCAGGCTGCGCGCCGGATTGGACACGGCCGCCCGCAGAGCCTGGTAGCTTACGGTGAGCAAAGCAATGCCCATCGACAACACTGCCGCCAGCATAAATACCCACCACTGTATGGACACCCGGTAGGGGTATCCCTGCAACCACTTATGCATGGCCCACCAGGAAATGGGAGCGGCGATAAAGAAGGCAATGATCACCAGCTGCAGGAAATCCTTTGACAGAAGGCCTACAATGCCCGTGACAGAGGCGCCCAGCACCTTGCGCACGCCTATTTCCTTCACCCTGTTCTCTGCCATATAGGTAGCCAGACCAAACAATCCCAGACAAGAGATAAAGATGGTCAGGCCGGCGAATAGGGCGGCCAGCGTACCGGTGCGTTTCTCATCATCGAACTTCCGCGCATATTCATCATCGACAAAATTATATTCGAAGGGGAATTCGGGATTGTACTTCTTGAAGATGGCTTCGGCTTTTTTCAAATTCTGGGACGTAGTATTGGCGTCGTTGAGCCGCATGGTCACGGTGCTGAACCATCCCAGCTTCGCCCCTTCTATGACCATGGGATGAGTGGGTTGATAGGGACTCTCGAGAACAAAGTCCTTGATAACGCCCACTACGTGCCAGCTGATATTGTCGTCTTTGACGATCTTTCCCAGCGGGTCCTTGAAACCCATGGCCTTTGCGGCGGACTCGTTCAAAAGGACACCGGTGCTATCCGTAGGAAAGTCCTTCAGGTTGAAATCCCGTCCCTTCGCCAGCGTCAAGCCCGTCGTGGTGACAAGCCCCTGGTCGGTGCAAAATCTGTCAAAGTCGGTCTTATCGTCCGCCGCCTTGCCCTCCCATTGGAATCCCCAGCTATCGCTATAACCCTCGGTCATGGGACTGCTGGTCCTGCATACGGATACAGCCGCGCCGGAAGACAGTAATTCCCCTTTGATGAGATCGTAATTTTTTCCAATATCCCCTGTTATGAAATGATAGACGAGGTTGGCTTTGTTATAGCCCGCCTCCCTATCCCTGGCATGGTCTATCTGCTGCTTGACGATGATGGTACAGATGATCAGAATAATGGCAAAGCTGAATTGCAGCACCACCAGGACCTTCCGGGGCGTCACCAGCGCATTTACGGCTCTGAACGTACCCTTTAATACCTTCACGGGCTGGAAGGAAGAAAGGAAAAAGGCCGGATAGCTGCCAGCCAGCAGTCCTGTGAAGATGATAAACGCCAGTCCTGTCAACCAGAAATAAGGGCTGCCGTATTGAAGGGACAGTTTTTTACCGGTGAGCTGGTTGAATCCCGGCAGGCTCAGCTGTACGATGCCGACGGCAATGATGCCGGCAATCAGCGCCAGCAAGATGGACTCTCCGATGAATTGACTGATAAGCGCGCCCCGCTGCGCCCCCACGACTTTCCGTATCCCCACTTCTTTGGCCCTCTTCTCGCTGCGGGCGGTGCTGAGGTTCATGAAATTGATACAGGCTATCAGCAGGATAAAACCAGCAATGATCCCAAACAGACGCACATATTCTATCTTTCCGCCATCTTCCACCGCGCCCTTGAAGCTGGAATAAAGGCGCCAGCGGCTCATGGGATAAAGGAAGTTCTCCCAATGCTTCTCGTTTTTGTCATACCGCATCTTCATCCCTATCACCTTGGGCGCCACGGATGCCAGGTTCGTGTGCTCTTTTAACAGCACATAGGTCCGGGTGGAGTTGTTGCCCCAGTTGGCATCGTCCTCGCCTATCTTGCGTATATAGCTCCAGGGGATGAGGTATTTGAAGTCGAAGCGGCTGTTGGCCGGAGGGTCTTTGGCCACGCCCGTCACTTTGAAAAAATCCTTGTTGTCAATCTTGACACTCTTACCCATGGGATTGTCGTTACCAAAAAGACTTTTAGCAAGGCTCTCGGTCAGCACAACGGAATAAGGCTCCATCAGTGCGGTATTGGCATCGCCCTTCACCAGCGGGAAGGTGAAGACCTGCAGGAATATGCTATCCACCGCATTGCCGCGCGCCATGATCCGCTTGTCCCCTATGCTAAAAAGATAGTTCTGACCCCAGTTCACCCGACAGGCATGCTCCACTTCGGGGATATCCCTCTGCAGGGCGCTGGCCATTATCTTGGGGGTGGTATTCCAACAGTGCAGCTCACCGCTGAATACGGCCCTGTTCCAGGCCTCATAGATACGATCCTTTTTCTCATGGAATTGCTCATAGCTCACTTCACTCTGTATCCACAAGAGGATCAGCATGGCGCTGGCCATCCCAATAGCCAGTCCGGTGATATTGATAAGGGAGAAACCCCTGTTCTTCCACAGATTGCGAAAGGCGACTTTCAGATAGTTCTTAAACATAATATTTGTATGGCCCTCCGGCCCGTTATAAGGTCCCTTTTTTTCATTGGATGTTGCATCCTACCATCCTATGCCATAATCCTCTCCATTGTTGCTGCTGCCGCCCCAAAGGGACCCATGTTTCCAGTCGAACCAGATGGCATTTATCGGTCCGCTCGTACGGTCTCCATAGGTAATAGTATAGCCCATCTTTCTCAGATCGCTCCGTACCCAGGGTGGTGTCGTATTGCCCAGCAGGATATGTCCCGGACGAGGACGTCGGTCCTCCAGCCTCTCACCGCCCAGGCTCAGCCACAGCTGATCCGTATTGATATTCGCCGCCTCGGTGGCCTCCTGTACGGTCATGCCGAACTCCACGATATTGAGGAAGAATTGTAATAAATTCTGATCCTGTGTATCGCCGCCTTGCACGCCAAAACAGAGGAAGGGCTTGCCGTCCTTCATGGCCAGGCTTGGCGTCAGCGTCACCCGGGGCCGCTTGTGCGGTTCCACCACATTGAAAGGATCGATGATGCTGTCAAGGACAAAACTCTGCATCCGCTGGCTCATCCCCACCCCCGTATGACCCGCGATGCAGGCGGGGTTCCATCCCCCGCTGGGAGTCACGGATATGACCCAGCCTTCCTGGTCGGCGGCCTCGATGGTGGTAGTGCCTCTCCACAGACGGTCATGGTATAACGTTTCATCTACTCCATTCGTTACAGTGCTGTGATCAAATAACATCGGATCGCTCATCATGGCTGTACCATTCATTGCTCCGCTGGTGCTGGGAGCGCTCCCTGGCTGCCCGCCCTGTCCCATGGAAAAAGCCTTCCGTTGTTTCAAAAGGCCGGGGAAAGGATTGGTGCGCCCTTCGAAGGGATAAGGGTCCCCGGGACCGATAGCAGGATCGTTGCGATCGAAATTGATAAGCTGCGCCCGCTGCTTTGCATATTCCTTGCTAAGCAATCCCTTCATCGGCTGTTGGCCTGCGGCAAAGGCCGGATCGCCATAGTAAAAATCCCTGTCGGCAAAGCTGAGGCTCATGGTCTGATACAGAGTCTGGATATAGCGGGTGCTGTTATAGCCCATGGCCTTGAGATCAAAATTCTCCAGGATATTCAGGCTCTGCAATAGGGAAGGTCCCTGTGACCATTGTTGCAGCTTGTAGACCTCGATGCCCTTGTAATTGGTATGGAGCGGCTCTTCTTCCACAGGCTTCCATTTCGCCAGGTCGTCGAGCGTGATAAGGCCGCCCTGCTCCTGGCAGCCGCGGACAAATTCTTTTGCAATGTCCCCCTTATAAAAACGATCACAGGCGGCATAGATGGCTTCTTTGCGGCTCTTTTTATGTTTCAGGGCATCCTGTTCCGTCTCGACCATTTTGGTCAGGGTCTCCAACAGATCCTTTTGTACAAAGACTTCGCCGGCCTCAGGCGCCTCTCTCTTTTCTCCGGGATGGGTAAGAAAGAGCGCCTTGCTGTAAGGCCATTCTTTGAGCCTTCTTTTCTGTGCCTCGAAGCTGTTGGCAGTCTGCGCCTCGATGGCATATCCTTTGGCCATCTCCATGGCGGGGGCCAGCACATCTTTCAGGCTCATCGTGCCGTACTCGGCCAGTATATAGCATAAGCCGCCAGGCGTGCCGGGCGTGACCGCGGCCAATGGTCCGTATTCAGGAGGGAAGCTGAAGCCTTTGCTTTTGAAGAAGGCGGGTGTGGCGCCCGTAGGTGCATAGCCCAGGGCATTGATGGAAATGACTTTTCCTGTTTTGGGGTTGTAGATAATAGCCTGGGTCTCGCCACCCCAGGATAAGACGTCCCACATGGTGCATACCGCGCCCAGCATAGCGCAGGCGGCATCCACTGCATTGCCGCCTTTTTGAAAGATCTGCGCACCGGCCTCGGCTGCCAGGGGTTTGCCTGTAACAGCCATCCAATGTGTACCATGCAGCGGCGGCTTTTGCGTCTGTTGGGCCGACACAAAAAAATGGCTCAGGATAAGAGCCAAAAAGATGCAGCTATTTCTCATGTTTGGGAAGAATTTTTATGTGCGGGAGATGCACATTCGGGAAAAATTAGCGCATCTCCCGCAAAGCGCTAATGTCTGGCCTTCAGCCGACGGACCTCCGGCCCGTTTGGTCTTTGAAGATAGGCTAATTTTTTACGTAGTGCGGGCATAAATATTATCTTTATATGTATGGGTATCAATTCCCACACTAACTATTACACATGAGAATCCTTCTACTGACTGGCCTATGCTTTTTTTATCTTCAGGGCAGGACGCAAACTCCCAACTATCCGTCTCCTGTGGAAGGCGACTTTATCATCCATCATTTTCCTTTTTGGAGCGGCGATACCACGCTGCCCGATCTTATCAAGGTTCCCCCACCCCACTGGGTATCCCGAACTTCACGACGGCAAAACCGCTCCTCCCAAAATAGTTGTTATACGGAATAACCACTTCGTCGTCGGAGATCTGGCGTGCCTGCTGGAACTGCAGAATGGTCTTGAACTTCCAGAACATGGGACTGATGGCATCGCTAAGCACATCGCCCTTGGGGTCCAGTACAGTGGTGCTCCCATATGGATTCTCATTCCGGAAGAAGCTGTTGTACAGCAGGAACAGCCTGTCACCTCTGGGAACAGCAAAGTACGAGAGGTTGGGAGAGTTCAGCTCCGTGATCTGCTCCTTGCTGAGCATGGCGCTCCAGCAGCTGTCGGTGCGCCGGCAGGGGAAATAGAATATGCCAAGATCGCCCCGCAGATGTTCCAGGCCCAGCCCGCAAAGGGAGGGATAACGTGCATATCCGTCATGCAAGGCGGGTGACCGGACTGCCTTCTCGGGAATATTCGTGTTAGTAGGTATCATAAGGGCAGAAGGATCCCATTGTTGATCCATCGAGCCCTCATCGTCATACCATTCTGTAAAAGGTCGTCCATATTCTTTCAGCAGCATAAATCCATTCCCATTCACGGCAATAAAACTTTCCTTCGTCAGGTTCTCGTCCCTGACCTTGCCGGGCACCAGCGTGCTGAATCGGAAGGAGCTGTCAAAGTCAAAGGCTTTCTGCTTCATGGAATAGTGCACGACATGCACATTCTTCAGCACATCATAGTGGAAGGTAGATAATATGGCCGCGGTAGCTTCTTCCTGCTGATTGTCGATGGCGAGGTTGACGTCCTCCATACCCGAATTCAACGGCAGGCCTATCTGTTTCATCGTCATCACCGTATCCATACTATTGAAATGGAACAGGAGGAAGAAATTGGCGTCGGTGCGGGATGGCGACATCATCAGCCATTGTCCGTTATTAGCCAGCTTCACGGGACTGTTGGTAAAATTCTCCAGGGGATAGTTGGTAAAGTCGTCTTGTATAAAAGGCTGGGTAATATTGGGATTGGTATATACCCGGCGGGACAACAAATGCCAGTCCTGGTCGAAGAGCAGCGCATGGAGCTTTGGCGGATAGGAGGTGATCGACTGGAATCCTAATAGCAGGATCAGCTGCCTGTCCTCACTGCGGACCAGGAGCCAGCTGTTGCCGGACTCGTTAAAAGGGAGGGAGTCCAGGATGCGTCCCCTGCCTACGGGAGTGCCGTCAGGCTCAAATCGTCGCACAAAGAAGCTGGTCTTCCGCTGCCCACCCAGCACTATCAGCTGGTCGAATGCATTGTCACCTGGTATCAGGTACTCTTTCTGCGTTGCATCCGTAATGTTAATGGCAGGGAAGGTGTTCACCGGCTTCATCCGGGCGTCGTAAATGTCAAAGGTCTGACCCTCCGTCTCACGGGGGTCCACCGTCCGGGCTGTAGTCCTTCGACGGTGTGTGGATTGCATCCAATAATAGTCCCCCACTTTTCCCACCAGCTCAGTACGAATGGTCCACCGGTCGTTGACTGGCTCACAATACATAACTCGCTGTGCTGACAGGTAGGGGATGCCCGCAAACGGCAGTAGCGCCGAAGTTAGGTATACCCAGAACCTCATGTGAATCTGTTTTAGGCTTGATGTAAAATGGAATCCTGCTTAATCTAAATTTACGATTTCGTCTAGGTAAATTTGGCTTTTTTATATGGAGAAAATTCCATATATTAAGAAGTTGGGTTGGAGCACTCATAATTCCCGTAGTGCCCGGTAAGAAGAGACTTTAGCGTCTCCTCCAATAATTAGCTACATAAAAAGGTGTGCCAGTGAGCAACAAGGCAAATCCCCAGAAGACGATATCCTTCCCTGCACCAAGGATGGCAAAGAGAGAGAATACAAACGCGATACTAGCGGGAACCAATACACGTAGCCATCCCTTTACATTTACCGGAGGTCTTTTTTCCATCACGGTGATGACATAGCCCGCGCTGACAAAGAGAAAAGGAAGGACGGAGGTCATGGTAGCCATCAGCGTCATGAACTTGAATTGCTCTACCAGTCCACGGGTATAATTCATGATCATGATCCCGGATACCAGCACGCTGGAGAGGATGATGCCACGGGCAGGCATACCTCTTTTATTTTCTTTCTCGAAGAAGGGTGGGAAGAGCTTGTCCCTGCTGATGCTGCGAACGATCTGCCCCTGCATGAGGGTCCATCCATTCAGGGCGCCAAAAGCGGCTACAGCCACTCCTGCCGAGACCCAATAGCGTGCCTGCGGGCCTACCATAATGGCCGCCGCATCGGAATAGGGTGTAACGGACTGTTGCAGCTGGGTGGCGGAGAGAACGCCCATCACGCTCATGGCCCCGAATATATATACCAGTGTCGTGACTAAAGTCCCCAGCATGGTAGCCCGGGGGACATTCTTTTCTGCATTGTCTATGCTGCCTGCCGGGATGGTGGCGCATTCCACTCCCAGGAACGCAAAAAGGGTCAGGGAAGATGCGCTGGCGATGGCCTGGAATGTAGAGACTCCACTACGATTGAAGGGGAGGAAATTTCCCCACCGGATGAAAAAAAAACCTGCCACTGCCACAAATATCAGCGGTGTCAGCTTTAAGATGGTAGTGATGAGCTGTACCTCGCCGGTGGATTTGATACCATGGTTGTTCACCCAGGTGAGCAGCCAGATGGCGGCGAGCCCTGTGATGACAGCCAGCAAAGGATTGGTGGACAAGGCAGGGAAAAAAGTGCTGAGAGCGCCGACAAATGCTACCGTCAATGCGGCGTTGGTACACCAGATGGATATCCAGTAACCCCATGCCATCAGGAAGCCGGGGAAGTCACCGAATGCGTGGCGGGTATAGGAATAGGGGCCTCCATCCATATTTGGCAGGAGCTTGCTGGTCTCGCTGAACATGTGTGCAATAAAAAGAGCGCCTACGGCGGAAAGCAACCAACCCAGCAGACTGATACCTCCAAAGGAGGCGGTGGCCGCCGGCAATAAGAAAATGCCCGCTCCGATCATGTTTCCGACAACGAGAGAGGTGGCGGTCCATAAGCCTAGTTTATTTTTCATTGGTACGTGAATATAACCCCTGTTCCTGCCCTGGGAAAATCTTTCCGCCCGTGGGAGAAAAATTGACTTGGGTCAAGCTTATCCGGCATGCGCCAGGCAACGAATTTAATATCTTAATTATCTGATAATCAAATTAGTATGAATTTACTTATGAAAACTTTCCTGGCCCATCCCGCACCGGCACAAGGATTGTATTTACATCTTCGGTTTTTCATAGGATATTGGATTTAAAGACGGGGCTGGATTTCTATCCTGGCCCTTTTTTTTGTCTGGCCCTTTGAGAAAAAGTAGGTCCAGCCAAAAAAATCTAACGATGGCGCTACGCGCGCGCCGACCTGTGGTCGGCAGTTTTTTTCTTAACCTTTAGGCACGAGTTTTATCACATGCTTCACCGGCTTTGCAGTGCTGTAGATCTGGCTGACCAGCACATCCATCTGCCGCTGCCAGCCCTCACGGACTGCTGCAAAACGAGCGTTCCGGTAATTGTCCCGCTTCGATGCCACCGCCCAATCCTTACCGGCATGCACTTCTACAGAATCCTGCGCAGCCTGATCATCCTGGTACATCATTTTCTTATTCGCAAAGAAATCAAACTGCAGCCAGTAGTAAGCGCGAAGATGCGACTCCAGCGACATCCTTTCCTCATTCAATAAGAGGACGCTGACAGCCTGCTGGTATTGCGGGGTATTTTTCAGCGTAGCCATATTGATCCCTTTTTCCAGCATGCTGCCATTATATTCCCCGATGCGTTTGCCATCGATGCTCAACACATAGTCACCGCTACCCAGCCCTTTCACCTGCAGCAGCTCCTGGTTGAACTCCTCTTCAAAAGGTATTATCCTGAAAGCATCGGCCTGCCGTTGTGGATTCTCCCATATACGGGATACGGTGTCGGCAGGGTACGGCAGTGAATTGGCCAGATAGTCGAACTGGATGGTTTCATTGTTCCGGACAATATTGGATACTTTACAATTCTCCGATGCCAATACCTGGTTTGTCCGGGCATCGACGTTTATGTCAGCTACCTTTTTTCCCCCCAGTCCCTGCGCCTTGAGGAATAACCAGGCCATTACAAAATGGCCCATGTTCCCGGGATGAATACGATCGGGACCGGTGAGCGTAAATTCAGGGTTGGTCTTTTGCTCCCTCTGCTCTATTTCGGTCATGGGATGGAAGAAGTCCACCCACCCCCAGTTATTTGCTTTGGCGGCCTCCTGCTGAAATTTGGCTATCCGTTCCATTGCAAGGCTCTTTTTTGGAAAGAGGTTTTTGGGGTTCTTCACTGTCTCGTCATAAGGAGAAGAAGAAACCAATACTTTCCGGGCTGCCGTAAAAGCTTTCAGTTTTTGCTGGATCAGCACGAACTGATCATACGACTCCTTTACGTGTGCATCGGCAAGGGAGTCGGCTTTGTTACCGAGAAATTCGAAATAGCCCGTATCATTCATCCCGAATGTCAGTGAGATCACTGTCGGCCGGCGACGGAAAACGTCGTCATGCAGTCGGGCCAGTATATTGTTCGCACGATCGCCCCCGATGCCAACATTGTAGATGGTAATGGGCATGTCGGGGTAATGCAGCATATAGTACAACCAGATATACGATTCATAATAGCCGGCCTCCGTGATGCTGTTGCCTACGAAGGCAACCCTGTCTCCTTTTTCAAATGGTTTTACCTGGGCCTGGCAGTCCCAATACACCAGGACGCCGAGTAGAAAAAATAATTTCTTCATATGTTAGAATTTAAATGCGCGCATTGATAAATCTTATGGTTCTCACGCCGTAGCGGGGAATGGTCAACAGGACGGCTCTCCGGAGCTCCGGCTTAACCCCCTCCATGTCAAGCCTTTTAACCTTCCTGCCATCCAATTCCTCCAACCATGCTTCGTCGGCCCTGAATCCTGTCTGCAGCCTGTCCGGCTGGTCATCCCCCGCCGCATTGAATACTCGAACCAACAGGTCCTTACCCTCCATCCGCATGGAAGTGATCTCCCATCCTTTCGTATCAGGCCGGAGAAAGCAATGCGCGGCCTGCCCGGCCTGGCCGGAAGACGTCACCACCAGCAACGGCTCATTCCATCTCATCGACGCCGCCTCTACCCCGGCCCGATCCCATCTGTCCGCATGCGGCAGCAGGGCGTAATGTATCTCCGTCGGTCCGTCGATACGATAGTTACGATAAAATATCCCATTGCCGGAATACTGGACAGTAAGCCCCAGCGGATATCCTTCACCGTGGACATAGCTGGTGGTATGATCGCAGAACAACGCCAATCCATATTTCCCGCTCCGGTCCTCCACATCCACCCAGTTCAGCAGCACATTGTTCTTGATGCTATCCCATCTGTTAAAGAATGTATTGCCCAATTTGCTTTCCGTCACATCGAAAGGTGCATTTTTATACACCTCCCCCACCGTCCAGGCGGGCGGGAACAAGGCCAGCAGCTTGTACCGATCGTCATAATAAGATTTACGTACTTCCTTGTCGGAGGAGGGACCGGCCGACTCACCGACGCCGGGATTACCCTTCCAGTCGATGCGCAGACGGATATCGATCAACGGCTCGCCCATCGTCAGGGTCAGCTCCTGTGTAAAGGGGGCGCCGGCAATAGTGCCTTTGATAATAACTTTTTCCCGCGGGCCATTCCCTACGATCTCTACCCTGGCTGGTGAGTCCATCGAGCTACGGAATCCACCGTCATTATAAAAATTGCCGCGCAGTCCGTTGAATCCTTCACCGGCAAATTCTTTATTGCCCAATGTCTTTGCACGCAGGCTCTTTATGACTCCGCCCCTGGCAGGATCGATCACCAGGCGGTAGAGGTCTGTCTCTATTTTATAAGTCCCGTCTGGGAGTCGCACCGCTGTCGCGGATTTTGTGGCACGGGTCGTCGCATTCTTCCGATCCCCCAGGGTAGCATACCCCATGGCAGGCACATCCGCGTAAAAAAGTTGTCCGTCTGCCTCCACCCACTCTTTTCTATTTATAGCAGCAGTGTTATAAACAATGTAGTTGTCTCCCTTATCTCCTTCTATTATTCGTTGTACCACACTATCCGTGTACCCCGTCCATCGCATGACCTTATCGGCCCAGGTATCCCCCTGCCGGCCATTGTACGGCACGATCCAGCAATCATGATGCTGTGACAGCAGCAAGGTCCTCCATGCCGCATCCAGCGCATCACCCGGCCAGCCGGCCTGTTGCATGATACACCGCATCGCAGCTACCTTTTCGGCCTGTAGGATCTTATTCTCCGAGCTCCGCACCTCGCGCGCTATACGCTGCAATACCTGCGCTCCCCACATAAGACTTACCAGCACATCTTCCTGTGAAAACTTCCAGGGGCGGCGTAGACTAGTGTCCGCTACTTTTTCAAAATATTCCCGCCAGGTAACATACCTCGAAGGTGCATACACGTTCCGCTGCCCGTCCCGGGGATGCAACCACGGTCCATACGCCCACCCCGCATCCTGCAAAGTCATCCCCACGGGATGAGATATACCCGCCGCCAAAGCTCCCTTCACATACGCAGGTGCATTCTCAAACGCTATCGTCTGCCAGGTGCTGCCAGGCTGCAACGCCTCCATACCATACCGTGGCACGGTAAGGATACTGCTTCCATCCGGACCGGTCCAATCCACCAATTCGCCGCCAAATGCTCTTGTATACCCACCCCAGCAGGTATTGGGATTCTTCAACGACGCATATTTGAATCCGTAGGAACACAATAGCTGCGGCAGTGCGCTGGTAAAACAAGGTTCCTCCGAAGAATAGGTGGTGAACTGTATGGAAGGGAAATGCGCCCTCAACTTCCTCATCCCATAATAAAATTGTCGAATGATGCTCTCCCCCGAGATATTATACAGATAGCTCTGCCCATAACAGGGATTGATATACTCGACACGCCCATCCGGAACAGCCATCAGCTTCCGGAAATCCTCATAGGCCGCCGGGTCATGTACTTTTATCGTGTCCCAGGACTCGGGTTCCAGCTCCAGGTTGATCCGCCAGTCGGGGAATTGCTGCAGCTTGTCCACCATAAAGCGGGTCTGCCAGGCAGGAATATGTCCATAGATGCCGCCATGATAGCCATCGATGAACCACGCAGTCTGGCCAGTCGAGGCAGCCTGTCCTGCAGAACGGACGGCAACAGCCAATAGCAATGCGATAAAAACAATTCTCATAGTCCAATTTTTAAGATCTATTGGTGGATCAAAGGTTCGCCCCAATTATCTGTCCGGAAAGGCGCCGCGGGCAGCCCTTCCCCGTTTTGTAAATTTGTGACCGGATAGTTCGTAAATGCATAGCGCACAGCTACAGGATGCCGCACCTCCCTGCACCGCACGACAACATGATCTCCCTCGATGGCCGCTACGGCAGGGTGGAACACATGATCACTTCCCGCCATCGTAAAAAATGCGGGCGCCTGGCCATCGCGGGTCTCCAAGCCCTTACCAGTGTCACCGAGAAAGTAGATCACCGCCTCGCGGCCATGTATCTCCATATGGCCATAACGCGGTCCTTTGTAAACGACTGCCAGCTGCCCATACACCCTGTTGAGCGCGGTCCTTGCCAGCCTTTCCCCAATGGGCTTTTTGTTCCTTGGATGAAGGTTCTTTGCCTCCCCCACATCCATGGTCACTACCATGGCAGTATTTCCCAACGCTGAGATTTTTTCCTGTGCCTCGCGGAAGAACGCTTCATCGGCCAGCGTAGGATCTTCCTTGTCATAAAAGAAAGGCGCTATCTGTACATAATAGAAGGGCAGCTCGCCTTGTGCAAATTCCTCCCGCCAGCTGCCGATCATCGCCTCCATCAGCCGGGTATACGATTCCCGCTCATTACGATTGGACTCGCCCTGATACCAGCAGATACCCCGAATGGACAGATGCCGGAATGGATGGATCATGGCATTGTACAAAAGAAAGGGCCGCGTGACCTTCTCAAAGCTAAATCCTCCATTGATCTTCTCCTTTGACCGCGGGCTGTTCAGATAAGGCTGAAGATAGACCCTGTTGAGCTGTGTATCCGCCGCCAGCACGGGCTGTGGCACATAGGCCTGGGCGGCGCTGGCTCCGATGCCCGAAAAGATCAGCCCTACGGGCACGCTCAATCGCTGCTGCAACATCCTCCCGAAATAATAGGCCACGGCGCTGAAAGGAGCCACGGTCTTCGGCGTACATTCCTCCCACACCCCCTTGATGCTGTCAATAGGCTCGGCGCTAAAATTCAGCGCAGCATTGAAAAGCCGTATATACGGATAGCTGGCGGCGGCAATCTCAGCGGCGGAATCCAGGACCGTCTTCATGGAGAATTGCATATTCGACTGACCGCTGCAAAACCACAGCTCTCCTATAAGCACATTGTCCAACACCCGCCGCTCCTCCCCGCTGCTAACCACTATGCGATGAGAACGATAATCCCCGGGCTGCACGGCAGGTACGGCAATGATCCCTGAAAAGCTGCTGTCCGCTCCTGCCCTTACATCCACTTCTCCTTCCATCCAATCGGCCCGAATGACGACGGTATTTCCCGGCGTCGCCTTGCCCCAGATGGTGAATGGCTTATTCTGCTGCACGACCATATTGCTTTGAAGGCATCCCGCCAGCATTAACATTGTGACTATATTCATACTGTTTTATTTCGTGTTATACGCCTGCGCCAGCACCTGGTACCCCCCTCCCTGTAACAGCGCTTCATCAAATTCTATCTTCACTTCCTTACTTTCACCTTGCAATAGCGTAAAATAATTGTCATCCATCAGGGCCGGCAGAATACGCTCCCCATCCTTTGTCCTCACAGCCTGCACCCGTACGGCAAAAGCCACGGACTTGCCTGTATTGGTGACGGTGGCGACAATCACCGCCTTTCCGCTCTCCCGTTGCAGCTGATGCCGCACCTGCAGTTGGGCAGGAGCCAGCGTGTTCAATCCCGTATAATCATTCGGCTGGCTGCCTCTCCAGTAAAAATTGTCGGAGACAGTCTTCCCACTACCATCCTTCAGGGACAGCCGGATAAAATGTACAGGGCTGATAGTTGTGTTACGTTTTCCATAAACTTCCATCTCATACAATGAATATCCAAACTGTGTCGCCCGGCGGATACCCAGCATCCTGACATAACGCCCCCGCACGGACTTCAACGCGATCCTGTCCACGCCACCCCTGCCTTCGGAAGTGCCGTATACATCCTTCCAATCCCTGGCGTCATCCGACACCTGTAGCTTATACGCCCTGGCATAGGCGGCCTCCCAGTTCAATACCACAGTGCTGATCTCCTTCGACTCGCCCAGGTCCACATAGACCCACTGGTCATCGTCATAACGGCTGCTCCACCGGCTGCCGCTGCTGCCATCCGTGACGTCTTCCGCATCCGGCGCCTCCAATGCTCCCGAAGAAGCATAGGCTTTCTTTTTATAGGCAAGATTGTCCATGCTGAATCCAAGATCGAAGCAAGGTGTGGCGGCATTCGATGGCGCATCGACGATGACACGTTTCCCCATACCGGCAACAGGCTTGCCATCCATATTATAGACTACCGCCTCAGCCGTCAGTCCATGAAGATCATCCGGGGTGGTATTTATCACCTTTACGGAATTGTCGGCGCTGCTCCATTGGATATGCAGAGGCTCGCAAGCCTTGCGAACACCCCAGTAGGCGCCCGTGAGGTCATAATAATAGTCATAGGTCTGCCATACAAAAGAAGGATAGGCGGACTGGCTCATCCAGGTCATCACGCCGGAAGCATTGTCCCACATATGATGCTGCCAACCCTCATACAGGGCTTTGTTGGTCTCGATATTCACTAGCTGCGCCTTGCGGCAGAAGTCCTGTATACCCGTAGCCCTTCCATAGCTTTTATCGATGGTGGAAGCATATCTGTCCGGACCGGCGTTAGCCGCTGAAGGACCAAAAAAATGTTTGTCCCACATAGCATTCCTTGGCCAGGCAGCGCTGTCAGGCATAAATTTCTTAAAGCTCTCATACGTGGTGAATACTGCCGTGCCGATCTCCGTGCGAAAACCCCAGCCGGGGTCGCCACCGAATCCTCCCGGATATTTGGTAAAATACCAGGAGCTGGGGAAATTGGTCCAGGGGCCACTGCCCGTCAATGCGTCGGAATGTGAGTTGGGCTGATACCACCTGTCGCCTGCATCAAAGGTCCGCACATCCTCCCCCAGCCATCCATTCAGGGGCGGCAGTGGATATCCTTCATTGTCCCCACACCATACGGCGATGGAGGCATGGTTACGCAGCCGCAGGATCTTCTCCACAGCATTACGATTAAAGGCAAATACATCGTCAGGGAGGTTGGGATGCGAATTGAGCCAGAAATCATCCCAGACCATGATACCGTATTTATCGCACGCGTCATAAAACTCCTCGTCCGTCACGGAGCCTATCCAGTTGCGGATCATATTGAAATGCATCTCACGATGCAGCCGCACTTTTAAGTCATACTCGCTGCCCCGGCACCGCAGCATATATTCGCTCATTCCCCAATTGCCGCCCCGGACAAATATTCGCCGGCCATTGACACGGATATGAAATACGCCGCCCAGGGTATCATAGGTATATTGACGGATGCCAAAATGGATCAGCCGTTGCTCCAATGCCCGGCCCTTCACTTTATAGACCAGCTGGCAGGTATACAGGTTCGGCTGTCCGTATCCATTTGGCCACCACAGTAAAGGTTTATGTACCAGCAATTGTTTATAGTGTGCGGTATCGAAATGTACTTCCTCCATACCCCCCGGCGAGAGTCGAACCTTCCGAACGAATTTTATCCCTCCCGGTTCGATCGTTCCTTCAATCTCCCCCTCCTGTTCAACTCCGGTATGATTTACAACCCCCATGCTCACACCAAGAGCCGCCACATCAGGTGCTGGGCGATCCCCTTCCTTCACGGGGTCGCGCTTCAATCCAAGGTCAGATCGCACCCAGGGATCCACCACATCGACACCCCCATTCACGGTGAGATACACATCGTCGGTAATACCCATCAGCAGCCCGGGCACAGATGGCATCCAGTCCCATCCATCACTGGAGATATAAGTAGGGCTTGCGTGATTGGGGATCGGTCGCCCCGGAAAGTATACCAGCACAGCCAGCACATTCTTTCCACTCTTCGACAGCAGGCCGGTAATATCGTACAGACCTCTGTCCATAAATCCATCCAGCATGCCCAGCCGCACGCCATTAAAGAATATCTCACCTTTGCGATTGATCCCTTCAAAATGCAGCTCCACATGCTGACCCTTCTCAAAGTCAGGTGCAGCCAGTTCCAGCCTGTACCAGAAGTTACGATCGTATTTCTTTTTGTCCACACGGTAGATATTGTCCCCATAGTTTGGGTCCTTCTCCAACCCGGCGCCTACATACGATTGGAAGACAATGCCCGGAACGATCGCATCCACCCATCCGCGGGCATCGTAGGCTGGCCCATACATTGCCACACTATCCTTTACTTCGTCCTGGGATCGTACCTTCCAGCTATTATCCAACGGAATCTTTGTTTGCGCCGCGACCGTCAGGGCGCACATTAAACCCAATAATATTCCCATCCCCCTCCAAAGGGGGTTTGATCGCTGTAACATATATCGTCTGGTTAATTACTTAGATAATGAAAATGGTTTATCCTCCGCCGCAATGCCCCGCTGCAGGGCTGGCTGCGGCCCCATTACCAAATGCAGCAAACCGCCGTTCACTATATCCTCATGCCTTATCCAATTATGCGTATAGGGAGAGCCATTCAGTGTAGCCGACTGTATATACACATTCTTTTCATTGTTGCCCTCCGCCTGTATGATAAATTTCTTCCCATTCTCCAGCGTGATCGTCACCTTGGGGAAGACAGGACTTCCGATGACATACTGATCCGTACCCGGGCAGACGCTGTAAATCCCAAGAGCGCTCAATACGTACCATGACGACATGCCGCCCTGGTCCTCGTCGCCGGGGAATCCATTCTCAGTGGCGTTGTACAGCTTGTCCATCACTTCCCGTATATGCTGCTGTGTCTTCCAGGGCTGTCCCGCATAGCTGTAGAGATAGATCATATGTTGTATGGGCTGGTTGCCATGCGCATACTGCCCCATGTTGGCATCCACCATCTCCGTCATCTCGTGGATCATGGTCCCATAGCTACCTACATGTACGGTATTGGACATGGTAAAGACGGAGTCGATCTTAGCCGTAAAATTCGCAGCCCCGCCCATCAGGTCGATAAGCCCCTGTACATCATGGAAGACGGACCATGTCCAATGCCAGGCATTCCCTTCCGTATAAGGGCCGCCCCAGGATAGGGGATCGAAGTTGGGCACCCACTCTCCATTCTTCATCCGGCCCCGCATGAGTCGGGTGGTTGGATCCCATACATTCTTATAATTATACATCTGCCGGGCAAATACACCCGCATAAAAGTCGTTGTGTACCATCTTCGCAAGATGATAGCCGCAAAAATCGTCATACGCATATTCCAATGTTTGGGCAGTGGATCCTTGCGACTCGGGAAAGGAGACAAAGCCTTCCTCGAAATATTCTTTCCAGCCCGCTCTTCCATTGGCGCCGCCCCAGGGTCCCTTATTGGTGGCCTCATGATAATAGGCCGCCAGCGCACTGTCAGGATTGAAAGTTCGGATGCCTTTTGCCCATGCGTCGGTGAGCAGGGAAATGGCATGATTCCCCAGCATCCCTCCCGTCTCGGAAGGGAATGACCAGGCAGGCAGCCAGCCGCATTGTTTTTGCGCGCTTAGCAGCGCTTGCATATAACGTCCCTCCATCGTGGGATGCAGAATAGTGTTCAAAGGGAACTGGCTGCGGAATGTGTCCCAGAATCCATTGTCGGTGTACATATACCCGTCATGGACCTGCCCATCATAGGGGCTATAATAATAAGGTTTGCCCTCCTTGTTGTATTCAAAAAATTGATGCGAGAAGAGGTTTGCACGGAAGAGGCAGGAATAAAAGGTCGCACGCTGCGCTTCGGTGCCGCCCTCTACCAGCACCCGGTTGAAAAGGTCGTTCCATATCTTCCAGGCAGCCCGGCGGGTGTCGTCAAAGGACTTAAAGCTGCCCAGCTCCTGGTCCAATGTCAATGCCGCCTGATCAGGGCTGATATAGGAGCTGGCGATCTTCACCTGCACCTTCGCTCCTTTTTTGAACTGTACATAAGCGCCTACCCCCTTGCCTTCATCGGCAGTCTTGTCAGCCGACAGGGTGTTGCCCACATTCTCCCAGACGCCATAGGCGACAAAGGGCTGGTCGAACTCCATAATAAAATAATTACGAAAGCCCTTGGGAATAAATCTGCCGTTGTTAACCCATCCGGTGATGGTACGTCTGTCAGGCGATATCTGCACGGAGCTCATCTTATCATAGCCATCAAGGACAAGCCAGCTGTCGGCGCCTTTGGGAAAGCTGAAGCGCATATGACAGCCGCGTTCTACAGGCGTCATCTCCGCCCGGATGTGATTGTCAAACGACACGCTATAATAGTCGGGCCTGGCCGTCTCATGATCGTGACTAAAAGCGCTGGCCCGCTCGTTCCCTCCTACCTTGAGGGCGCCGGTGACAGGCATCAAAGAAAAGACGGCATAATCCCCCGTCCAGGGACTGCATTGATGCACCTGCTCGAATCCGCGGATGGTTTTAGCAGTGTATTGGTATTTCCAGCCGTCCCCATTCTTACCTGTCTGTGCGCTCCATGCATGCATGGCAAAAGGGAGGGCCGTAGTAGGATACGTATTCCCACGGCTGCGTCCAAAGTCGGAGTTGGTGCCTTGTAGGGTATTCGCATATTTCACAAGATCGGATTGTGCCGCGCAGCTCAACGTGAGTCCTGCCGCCACAAGGGTCGTCATCAATCTATTCATGTTTCTTCTTTTGTTCAAAGTAGTGATGAAAGTATAGCAGCTGGTACTCTATAGAGTTGCTCCAGTAATCCCAGGTATGTCCGCCGGGACGGCTGGTGAACACGTGGGGTATTTTCTCAGCCAGCAGCTTCTCATGCAGCTCATTGTTCACCTTGTAAAAGAAGTCATCGCTGCCACAGTCGAAGATGATGGAAAGGCTGCCCGGCTTCAATAGCTTTGTTTGGTTCACGACGCTGTAGTCGGCCCATCGCTGAGGGAAGCTGTCGAGACTGCCCAGACGTTGCGCAATCTCCCAGTTCTTGGGGAAGGGACGGATGTCTACACCGCCGCTCATGCTGCCGGCCGCGCCAAATACATCCTGGTGACGAAAGGCAAGGAACAAAGCTCCATGCCCGCCCATGCTTAGTCCCGTGATAGCCCGGCCCTGGCGGGTCGCCAGCGTCCTGTAATGATCATCGATGTATCTTACCAGCTCCTTGCTCACGTATGTCTCATATCGCCAGTTACTATCCACGGGGCTGTCGAAATACCAGCTGTCAAAATTGCCATCGGGGCAAACGATGATCATACCCCACCTGCTGGCGTACTCTTTTATAGCAGGCACTTTTTTCACCCAGTCGCTATAATTGCCGCTGTGCCCATGCAGCAGGTATACCACGGGATAAGCGCCGCCCGTTTGATAGGCAGCCGGCTTTACTACCACGGCCTTGATCTCCTTGTGCATGGCGGCGCTATACGTAATGGCAGTGTCGACGGAGGACTGCTCCACTCCCCAGTTCCTGGCAGGGGACATACCCATTTCCAGTTCCAGCACACCGCCGGCAACAATATCAGCATGATCCAGCCAGCACCTATTATACGGCCTTCCATTCAGGCGGGCGGACTGTATGTAGATATTCTCCGGAGAATTGTTGTGCGCAATAATGGTAAAAGTCCCGCCCTTTGCGTAGTGTGGGTCCAATTGCATCACCACCGTGTCGAATACAGGACTGGTGATCTCCCACCGCGTGTCGCCGGGACATACGGGATGCAGTCCGCTGGCGGCCAGCACATACCATGCTGACATCTGCCCCACATCCTCATTGCCGACAAGCCCTTCCACGGAATTATGATAGGCGCGTGTGCAGATGGTCCGCGTCCATTGTTGCGTTAGCCAGGGCGCACCCAGCCGATTGAATAAAAAAGGAACGTGATGCACAGGCTCATTGGCATGATTGTAATAGTTGTTCCAGAGCATGTTCTCCGGTGTCTTTTTAAAGAATTGCTCCAGATCATGCAGCACGGCCTCCCGTCCACCCATCAGCTGCATCATCCCGGGAATATCCTGCGGAACAAACCATCCCTGTTGATAAGGATTGCTCTCCACCGTACCATAATCCTGTTTCATCCTGCCTTCCGCCGGCCAGGGCTCCCAGCTGCCGTCCTTTCTCCGGGGCCGGAACCAGTGTACACTGTCATCCCATATATTTTTATAGCTCTCCCCCCGGGCAGCATATTTCGCACTGTCATCCTTCTTACCCAGCGCCGCGGCCAGCCGCGAAAGACACCATTCGGAAAATGCGTTTTCCAATGTCACGGAAATATTGCCGGGCTCCCAACCATTCTTATTGCCGAACTTTTCGCAGGTGTTCACGGCATACCGGTAGGCTTTCGCAACATCATAGTCCCGTATGCCCTTGGCATAGGCATCTGCCAGCACGACGACGGCAGGATTGCCTACCATACAGCCAGAGTACGCATTCAGCAGCTCCCAACGCTCCAGATATCCCTTTCCGCTCTGATCAGCCAATTCCACCAGGCTGGCGATAAGGTCATTTACCATCCGGGGATTGATAATGGTCTGCAAGGGCATCTGGCTGCGGAAAACATCCCAACCGCTAAAAATACTGTGCTTGGTGAAAAGGTCGGTCTTGTGCGGCTTGCCGTCACCACCCGGATACGTCCCATCGACGTCTGACAGAACTCTCGGGTCTATAAGGGTATGATACAACGATGTATAAAAAATGGTCCTCTCATCATCCGTCCCTCCGGATATCTGGATCTTGCCCAGGGCCTTATCCCACAGCTGTTTGGCCGCCTCATGCACAGAGTCGAAATTCCAGCCGGCGATCTCGGCCTTCAGATTTTTCTCAGCTCCCTCCATGCTGACAAAGGAGATGCCCGTCTTTAGCACCACCTGCTCGCCCATCCGGGTCGCCCACTCTGTATAAAAACCAAGATGGCTGCCTTCTTTCTTCCGGACCATCGGCAGTACATCTTCCTTGCTCCATACGCCGTATTTTTTCAACGGCTTATTGAACTGTGCATAGAAATAGACCGTGTAGTTCGCATGTCCATCGCCATGTCCCCAGCCGCCACCTTCAGGTGTACACTTCATCCAGCCGCGAATGGTATGATCATCCATCACCTCCACATATTGCGCTGTGGAAGTGCCGCCCACCCGGCGGGCGAGGTCTATCTGTATCCGGCCCCGGTCAGTACCCGGGAAAGTGAAACGCATCATCGCGCTGTGGGGAGCGGCCGTCAGCTCGGCCTGTACATGATACTTCGTCAACCGGACGCTATAATATCCCGCCGACGCCTTTTCGGATGCCTTGTCATATTTACTGCGATAGCCTTGCTTATCCTGACCTCCGGCGCCCGACACTATCTGCAGCCGGCCTGTCGTTGGCATTACGAGGAAATTTCCCAGGTCGCCATACCAGCCCACACCGCTCATCTGTGTACAGGCAAATCCTTCGATGGTGGAATGCTCATAACTGTATCCCGAGCCATTGTCCCCGCCGGTGATAGTATTGGGGCTCACCTGTACGAGGCCAAATGGAGTAGCCGCACCGGGAAAGGTCTTACCCAATCCGGCCAGGTTCTCACCCTTGGCGACACTGGTGCTGGCGCCAATAAAAGGGTTTACAAAAGATGAGAGGCGCCGGCCCTGTGAAGACTGGCAAACCGCCACGAGGGACAGTCCTGTAAGAACGATGATGAGATAAATTCTTTTCATGCGCTAAAAATATCGAACTCTCTTCTACTAAACATCATTAAAACCTGGTTAAAGGCCCACCTGCACCCCCACTGTCACCACCCTCTGCGCCAGATACGCATCTCCCGCCGTATTCGACGCCACCTCAGGGTCCTGCTGATATTTTTTGGAGACATTGCTCCAGGTCAGCAGATTGTAAGCGCTGCAATACAGCCTGCCGTTATTAAATCGCAAGGGCAGCCACTTCCGCGGCAAAATATAGCTGATCTCCACCGTCTTTAGCCGGATGTAATGCGCATTGATCAGCCAGAAATTCGAATAATAGGATGAAGCGCTGTTGACCGTCGTAGGGTTGCTGGTAAGCCGGGGGAACTGGGCGCCGGCAGCTGTCGCGGGTGTCCATCTGCGCTCGTGTATCGGCTGGAACTGGCTCTGGAAAGGCTCGATGGCATTGCCCTTCAGGCCCAGGCTATATCCAAAGGCGCCCTGAAAAAGCACGCTTATATCCAGTCCCTTGTACCCTACCTTCAACGGCATACCCATGGTAAGGCTGGGCAGGTTGGGCTTACCGATGGCGGTGATATCATTCTGATCGATGACGCCATCGCCATTGACATCCTTATACTTCAGATCGCCCGCCTGGACGGCATATCCCACCGGCTTGGCCACCTTGGTATCGGTGACATCCGAAGGACTGTAGAATCCCAGCCAGGTATAGCCGAAAGGCTGATTGATAGGATGCCCGGTCACGGCCAGCCAGGGATATCGGGGGGAAGCCTCGGCCATATACAAGATCTTATTCTGCGCATAGGTAAATACGAGTCCCGCGCTATAGCGTATCTCGCCCGCCTTGTCCTGGTACGTGATAGTGCCTTCCACTCCCCGGTTGATAGTGATGCCTACATTGCCGGGAGAAAGCCCCACGCCCAGGATCTCGGGTATGTCCTGCCGGGTCACCAGCTGATCATACCTGTATTCATGGAAATAATCTCCGGAGAAGGTGATCTTATCCCCAAAGAGGTTGATGTCCAGACCCGCATCCCATTTCTTCGCCTTCTCCCAGGTGACATTATTATTACCAAGCGCCCCTTCAGAAATGGTAGGGACCCCCTGCTGATTCTGACCGAAGCTATAGCCACCACCCTGGTTATACACCTGGTTGTACAGATACTGATTGCCCAGCGCGACATCGCTGCCTACCACACCATAAGTACCTCTCAGCTTGAAGAGATTGGCGGCAGGGAACAATTCCGCAAAGAACTTCTCTTTCGCCAGGTTCCAGCCAATGCCTATCGCCGGGAAGATCCCATTCCTCTTCTTCGCCTGGAATCTGTCGGACCCATTGATGGCGGCATTGAAGTCGATGAGATACTTTTGCTTATAGTCATACCCCGCCTTGAGGGAATAGCCCCTGAACTTTGCCGGGGCCGCTCCAGTGACGGGGAACAGCCCGGTGGCGTCCACATCCACGCGGTAGCTTTCCTGGTTCCACAACAACAAGCCGGTGACATGATGGTCGGCATTGAACACACGTTCATAGTTCAGATAAATTTGAACATTGGTACGCTGATTGTCCAGGTCGGTATTACCCAGCGTCCGGTAAGTTCCATACGTATATCCACCACCGTTGACGCCCGTGTTCAAATGATAGGTGCTGTCCCTGGGGTCGAAATGATAGGAAGGTGGTACGGAGCGGAACAGGGTCAGCGAGTTCTGCTGTACGCTGGCAAAAGCCACGCGGCCTATCAGCGACAGACCGCGGGTAATGTCATCCAGCTTCTCCGTAAAACCCATCAGCACATTGAAGTCGGTGCGTCTGTTGCGCGTATAGCCCTGTGTAGCCAGCCTGGAATTGATAGTGGGTTCCTGTCCCTGTGTATCGAAGGCATAGGCCCAGCTGCCGTTGGGGTTGACAAAGGGTGCGGAATACGGATGTATCCTGGAAAAATCATAGATCTCGCCAATGACATTGACGCTGTACGGCTGGTTGATATCCATGAACCGGGCAGTGGCGTCCAGCCTCAGGCTGAGATTCCGGGTAGCTTGTACATCCAGATTGGTGCGGACATTATATCGCTTATAGAAATAGTTGCTGTTGACGCCGTCGGCATTGGTGGAGAAGTTACGGATGCTCCCGTTCTGTGTAAAGGCGCCGCCGGAGACAAAATATTTCACGGCCTGAGTTCCTCCGGAGATGTCCAGGTTAGCATTGGCTTGCAGGGAATACGGTTTCATGATCTCTTTGTACCAGTTGACACTGGGATGACCATAAGGATCGGCGCCGCTCTTGAACAGATCGAGATCATTCTGGGAAAATAATGGCGTGATGCCGTCATTGGTATAAGCCTCATTGACCAGCATGGCGGTATTATAGGAATCTAAGAACTTGGGCGTCCGTACAGGCGCCTGTCCTCCAACCTCCCCTCTTATATTGAAATGAGGTTTGCCTGCTGCCCCCCGACGGGTGGTCACCACGAGCACTCCATTGGCGCCCTTGATACCGTAAATAGCGGTCGTGGATGCATCCTTCAGGATAGAGATGCTTTCTATTTCATTCACATTGATCTGTGACAGCTGATCATAGGTGTACTCGATGTCATCCACCACGATCAGGGGCTTGTTACCATCAGGGTTCAGGGAGCTGACACCACGGATGAAGTAGTCGGATGCATCCTTTCCCGGCTGGCCGCTGCGCTGCACCGTAATAAATCCCGGCATCTTGCCTGTCAGGGCATTCTGTACGCTGGAAGTAGGTATGTCTCTTATCTCATCCGCATTGATGCTGCTGACGGCGCCGGTGTTGGTGATCCTCTTCTTTTTTCCAAAACCTACGACGATGGCTTCGTCCATGCCGGCGGTGGACTGCTGAAGCACCACCTCCACATCCCGTGTGTTCTTCTTTACAGGCACTTCCTGCTTCTGGTAATTGAGATAGCTGATCACCAGCGTATTGCTGCCGCCGTGCAGCACGATCCTGAATTTTCCACCGTCATCGGCAGCTACTGAGTTGTTTGGACGTCCCTTCTCCGTGACGGTGGCGCCTGCCAATGGACCATTGGCGTCCTTGACGATACCTGTCACGACCCGTTCCGGCCCCTGCTGCGCCCATAACAGGGCAGGCAGCACACCGGCGAGAAGGAAGAGAAATAATATCTTTTTCATGGCTGAAAAAATTAAGTGTTAGTTTTTGGTGAATTACCACTGGGGGTTTTGTTTCATCTCCGGATTCCTTACCACCTCATTATATGGAATGGGGTAAAAATACATCTGCGGATCGCGGAAGACGGTCTTCAGCACGGATATGGGGTTATAAAACAGCTGCCCGCTGCTGGACAGCTGAATGTCCATACCCGACAGGGGCGCATTGTTGTATTGCGGTCCCGCGATCTTCCAGCGACGCAGGTCCCAGTAACGGTGCTCCTCGAACGCCAGCTCTACCCTCCTCTCATTACGGATGACTTCGCGCATCTCATCCTGGGTCATGCCCTGGTTCAGTCCATAGCTGTTGTCGGAGCCCGGAAATATGCCGGCCCGCTGTCTCAACGCATACAGCACATTGTACACATCGGCGGAAGGACCCGAATATTCATTGGTTGCCTCCGCATATGCCAGCAGGACGCCTGCATACCGGAAATAGATGAAATCATGGACCATCGAAGAATAGCCGGGCGGATTGGCGCTGACGCTTTCAAAGGGTCCCATGAATTTGCGCATATAGTACCCTGTTTTTGTCTGCTGTACGGCGCCGCCGGGCTTGTCGAGACCGCCGTCATATATCTGCACGGTCCTGTTCAGCCATAGGCTGCCATTGTGGAAGACGGTGAGATCCAGTCGTGGATCACGGTGATCATACGGATGGTCCGGATTGTAACCCGATGCGGGGTCGGTAATGGCCCTGCCGCTGTCCGTGGGGAAGGCGTCCACCAGCTCCTGCGTGGGACTTGTAGCGCCCTTGCCGCCGGCCGATGTATAGCCTACAGGTGCATTGTTCTTTTCCACATCGTTGTTGATGCCCACCTGCATCCAGAATATGGTTTCCGTATTGGGTCCCACAGGTGCGGCCTGTTTGATAAAGACATCCCCGAAAGAAGGCATCAGGCTATAATCACCGGTGTTGATCAGGTCTTTTGCAGCGTCGGCAGCCAGTTTCCATCTGCCCGCATCATAAGAGGCATAGCCTGTCAGCGGATTACCGTTGTCGATATTGCCTCCATTGTACAGGGGGCTGGCGGCAAAGAGCAGCACTTCTGTCTTCAGGGCCATGGCGGCGCCCCGGGTGATGCGTCCATAGGTGGTGCCGTTGACCATAGCGGCGGTCCGGAGGCTGTCCTTTATATTGTCGCATTCACTGACGATGTAATTCACGCACTCTTCGAAGCTGTTACGGGGCAGCTGTACATTGTCCGTCAGCTGACGGATGGAATCGCCCAATAACGGCACACCGCCATATCGCTTCAACAGCTCGAAATAAAGCCATGCACGGAGGAAGCGGGCTTCGCTTCTGTAAGCGCTCCGCGCAGGCTGGCCATTCGGCAGCTTCTCGATCATAGGCACCACATTGATATTGTCGATGAAGACGGTGGCATTGCGTATGGCGGCATAATGGTGAGACCATAGGTCATCCGCATTGGTATTGGTGGCGGTGTAGGCGCCGGTGGCCATGGCCTGCACGGAAGGTATGCCGCTGGCAGAGGATACAGCGTCATCGCTGGCCGCATCCAGATAATCGCCGTTGATACGATTGTGCCCATTGATCAGCGCCTGCTGATAGGTCGTGAGCAGATAGGTCATGGCATTCTTGCCAAGGGAATCCCTGGGGTCGAAGGCCAGGTCGGGCGTCACCTGCTGTCCCAGCGGAACGCTCTCATACACCTTCTGACAGGAGGCGAAGACCAGGGTGACCCAAAAAAGTTGATATATACGAAAGTTCATATTGACGATTTTATAGTTTGACGGTAATGCCTGTATTGATAACCTTTTGAATGGGATAGGCGGGTAACGTCACTTCCGGGTCGAAAGCCTTATATCCGGCATGCGTCCAGAGATTCTGGGCATCGACGAAGATCTTTACACCCCGCAGCTTTATCTTCTTCACCCACTCGTACGGAAGGTTATAGGAGAGTGAGACATTCTTGATCCGCCAGTAATCCCCGTTGCGGAGGAAAAAGGAGCTGGATAAGAAGGCAGGGCTGTAGTTATAGCCATTGCCACCGGCCGTAAGCCTGGGAAGAGTGGCCGTAGTGGCCGCCTCGGGGATCCATCTCGACAACGCTGCCTGGTAAGCCTGAGAGTATCCATTGTTTTGCCCCTGGAAGCCCGCTTCCAGCATATTATAACCGGTGTACGCATCCCGCTGGGTGACGCCCTGCATCAGCACGCTGGCTTCGATGCCTTTATAGCTGGCGCCCACCGTGAGGCCATAATAGATGATGGGACGCTCCTTTCCTATGGGAGCCGCATCGAATTGATCGATGACGCCGTCATGGTTCAGGTCCTTGTATTTTATATCTCCCGCATGCGGCGCATAGCCGGTGATGGTAGGAGCCGCTGCGGCATCGGCGCCCGTCTGGAAAAGACCATCGGCCTGCAAGCCAAAGCGCTGCCCGACGGGATGCCCTGTATGTTTGTTCCATGAATATTTCTGATACTGCTCGTCCATAAAGAGGATCTTGGATTGTTGTATGGACGCATTGCCGGTAAAGAAATAATTCAGGTCGCCGATGTGATCCTGCCAGGTCACCGTAAGCTCGCCGCCTGTGTACAGGTCCTTGCCAATGTTCTCCGCCGGATAGCCAATACCCATGAGGGCCAGGCTATTGCCACGCTGCTGCATGACATTGGAGTAGCGTTCGTGATAGTAGTCGGCCGTAACCTGCAGCCTGCTGCCCAGCACAGCGATGTCCAGTCCCACATCCAGCTTGTCGGCCTTTTCCCAGGTGGCGTTGACATTCGCCAGCACCTGGCTGCCGGGATTACCCTGCTCGGCAAGACCTCCCCCATTGGGATAATTACTACCGATGCCATAGGTGCCCGCCACATTCGTATAATGCTGCCGCCAGATGAAATAACCATAGTAGTCTACATTCGCATTGCCTGTAACACCGTAGGTGGCCCGTAGCTTCAGCTTGTCCAGCCAGCGGTATTGCTGAGCCAGCCAGCGTTCCTTCGCCAGGTTCCATCCCAGTCCGCCGGCATAGAACCATCCATATTGGTGACCGGGCGCATAACGGTCGTAACCGCTATAAGTGGCAGCGACCTCAGCCATATATTTTTCCTGGTAGTCGTAATTGGCCTTTGCCGCATAATTAGTCAGCGCCGATGGGATGTCGTAATTGATGATCACTTTCTTCTGGTCAAATAGCAGCATGGAGCCGACATGGTGATCGCCGAAGCGTTTGTCCCAGCCGGTGGACAGCTGCACGAATCTATACCGTCCCCAGGAAGTGCTGGTATAGCCGTTGGACTGGTTGATGGTATTGCCATACCGGTTGTAAGACGTATCTCCACCGCTGCCGATGAGCTGGGAAAATACAGGTGTCTGCTTGCTCCGAATGATAAGCCCCGACTCGCTCACGGAGATATTTCCCTTCGCCCGCACCCACCAGCCTTTGACCCACTGGTCCAGCTTATAGGACAGGTCCAGGTTGGCCATCACATCCCTCGTATGATCTACGAGATAGCCGGAGCCGATGACCTGCGCCAGCAGGTTCTGCGTATAATTGGAATTGCCGCCGAACGATCCGTTGGAATTGTAGACGGGATAGGCATTATTAGGCGTGGTGAGCAGGCCGTTGAGAATGGTGCTTACACCTGCTCCCGGCTGATTGCCGTCCTGCAGGCGACCGAATACCTGCAAACCAAGTGTGAAGTATTTGTTGACGTCGATGTCTATTTTCGAATTGAGCGTATATCGCTTGATATCCGCATTGGTATTATAGGAATTGATCTTCGAAGTGACGAACATGCCCTGCTGGTCCATATAGTTCGCCGAGACCAGGTAGCGGGCTACGCCGCTGCCGCCTGTCACGTTCAGATTGTAGCGCGTCAGCAACGGATTGCTGCGAAGGATGGTATTGTACCAGTTGACATCCGGATGACCGATGGGATCTGAATGATTCTTCCAGGCGGAAAAGTCGGCTGCGGTATAGGCGGGCGTTTTGCCGTCATTGAGCAGCGCCTCGTTCAAAAGCCAGGCATATTGATAGGCAGGCAGTGGCGTAGGCAAGCCTAACGATTTTTGTACACCCGTCTCCGCGGTGAAAGATACGCGGGGCGCACCGGCCTGTGTCTGCTGTGTGGTCACGATAAGGGCTCCACGCGCGCTGTTCTGTCCTAACAGAATGGTCGATAAGGCGTCCTTTGCCACGCTGACGGAGGCGATATTCTCTGGATCCAATTCATAGAACTCTCGCTGTACCCCATCGATGATGGCAATGGGTGACTGGCCAAAGCTGGCGTTATGCCCCCGCAGCTGGACGTTGAACTCCGTATTGTCCGTGAGACCGCCGCCGCTGGTATTGTTGGGGATATTACCCACGAATATGTCTACACTGGTGAGAGAAGAAGTCAACGAGGAATGAAAACCGCTGGTCTGCTGTACATTCAGTCCTGCCAGTCTGCCCTGCAATGCGTACAGGTAGGAAGGAGCCGGCGTATTCCACAAAAGGCTGCCACCGGTGGTGGAGATGGAACCCAGAAAGGTATTTGGGTTGGCCTGGCCATATAATACATCTATACGTTCAGGTTTCGCCAGCTGCAGATAGATCGTGTCGCCCTCGGGCGCCATCTTTACCGGCTGATGCAAGGGACGTTCTGCCATTGTTATCATGGGCTGCCCCCCCTTGACCCTCCATTCCCTTATGTCAAAGCGGGGATGTTCAAATACCAGCGTACTACCGGCTGACGCGTCGATATGAAAAGTACCATCCGCTGCCGAGAAGGCAGTAGTGATCCGTCCTTTGACATGAATAAGGACGCCGCCGAGGGGATGACCGTAATCATCCAGCACAGTGCCGCTGACAGAAGGCGCCTGTCCGTAACCGGCGACGGCGGCCATCAATAGCAGAACCATGGTCAGCCGTCGTATGATGAAAAAATAATTCATAAAATTCATTTAGCAGTTATTGGCATTTAAAAGTGTATGTAAAGGGATCGGAACCTCCGCCGTATCCCACCATCACCGACCCGGATGCATCGGTGAAAAAATAAGCCAGCCGGGCAAGGTGCTGGTCGTCGCTGAGATGAAAATAACCCCTTGGCCAGATGTCTTTCTGCCATCTGTTCAGACCCAGTCCTCTCATTTCCGTATCCGTCGTCTGCGTACATACGGCGACACTGTCCCCATTCGTGAGATATCCCTTGGCGCAGAGAAAGACCTGAGGAGCGTTGTTCAACAATGTCATCGTGACACCGCCGTCGAAGGTGATGGTGATAATGTCGTTGTCCTGTGAGGTGCGTGGATCGATTACGGCCAGTTGCGGGTTACAGAAGTCGATCAGGTCGCCCGTGCCATTGACCGTGAAGCAGCCAGGGAAGTTCGAATTATAGTATTGAGGGTCGCTGAGCCCGTCGGTGCTTTCCGCCACACAATAGCCAAGTTTGAACATCAGATTATCCGGGCTGGTCTTGATCTTGATGCTCACGGTGGCGTGCACCGTCACATTGCCTCCTATGGAGTAGGCGGCGTTGGAATAAAAGGCCACCCATTCGTAGTCGTTCAACAGGTTGCCTCCATTACCGATCTTATTGACCAGATAAGTGGGCCAATCCAGTCCATTCCCATTGGGGGCAGGCGTACCCGCGGGGATGAGCGTCATGGGTTGATCGCCGGACGTTATGTCGCTGGTAAAGGTGATCGTCGTATTCTGACCGGCCTTCCATATCTTGGGTACAAGGACGGCTACCATGAATTTAGAGGTCTGGCCTTGATTGGTTTGGATGGTGACGTTCAGGGTCACCGGGAGTATATCGCCTCCATTGACGCTGCCGGGCTGTACGACACTGTCGATCTTGATGCTGCAGCTGGCGATGATCAGCAGCAGGATGATGCCGGGCGCCTTCCAGTAGTAGCTGGGGTGCGCTTTTAACCATCGATGCAATTTGGAAAAATATGTTGTTTTCATGTTTGATCTTTTTTTTAATTCACTTTCTGTAATGTGTACTGATAGGCGTTGGTAGTGCACCCGGGACTGAAAGTGATAATGATATTGCGTTGTCCTCCTACGACGGGATACAGCAGGGGTGATGACTTTGTAGCGCTGTCCGTAGCCGTGAAGCTCAGGCTGAATGGATAGTGCGGATCATCGAAAGCCCACCGTCCGCTCTTGCTGACGATGAAAGGCACCAGGCTGTCGATGGTATAGGTGCTGTCCGTAAAATGTATCCTGAACTGGGAGAATTTGAATCGCGAGGTAAGGTCCGTCCCGTTGCGGGTGGCCTTGACGATCTGCCAGCTGCCATTGATATCTTTCATTGGCTCGGAGGGGATGGCCATGCGCTCGGGCTTGCAGGCGGCGAACGCGACCAGTATGATGGCGATAAATATCTTTTTCATATCAGTAGAGGGGATTTTGTTGCAGCTCCGGCGACTTGGCGATCTCCTTCAGAGGAATGGGCCAGAGATACATGGCTTTTGTAAATTGATGTTTCCGGACGTTGAAGGGCTTGTATACGACAGTGGCGCCCCTGTCCACTTCCATCCCATGCATTTGCAGATTGTCCGTCTGTTCCGCGACGAGCCAGCGGCGTACGTCGAAGAAGCGGAAACCCTCGTATGCCAGCTCCAGCCTCCGCTCCGTATGGATCACTTCCCGCATCTGGTCCTGTGTCAGACCCGTGGGCAGCTGATAGGGGCGCAGACCTGCCCGCTGGCGAATGGCTTCGATGGACTGATAGACTTCGGAGGTAGGGCCGCTGGCTTCATTGGTAGCCTCCGCAAAATTGAGTAGTATCTCCGCATAGCGCATCAGCGGGAGACAGCGTGTAGTGGTGCCAAGACTGTTGTTGATGAGGGTGGGATCCATCATCTTGTAGATATACAGACCCGTGGGCGTGCCCTTGTAGACGGCGTCGCCGCTGGCAGCCACGGGCGGGTTGACGTTGGAGTTCAGGTACAGCAGCACCGGCGCGGGCTGGTTGGCGCCAAAGACGGGCCTCAGCGTAGAGTCGTGGATAATAGTATATCCCAGCCTGGGGTCACGGTTCTGATAAGGGTTGTTGGGATCATAACCGCTGGCCGGATCCGTGATGGCGAGACCATTGCTCATGGGAAAGGCATCCACCATCTCCTGGTAGGCATAGGCTCCGTTACTTCCGCCTCGCGACGGCACATCCCATAGAGATTCTAAATATTTGTTTTCACCCATCATGTGGGCAAATATGTACTCAGGATTGTTGGCCCGCTCGATGAAGACGTGCTGGAATCCATAGCCCGGCTCACCGGCGACGGATGTGCTGTCTACATATAAATTGAAAGCATGGGTGGCAATCACCGCTCTTGCAGCGTCGGCAGCCAGCTGCCAGCGGTTGGGATCGCTGTCCGGATAGGCCACGATGGAATCCAGCCCGGCCGTGCCATGCGCCATACCGCCGTTGTTGAACAGAGGGCTGGCGGCAAAGAGCAGCACCCTTGCCTTCAGGGCCAGACAGGCGCCTTTACAGGCCCTGCCCCACTGTGCTCCTGTCTGCACCATGGGAAGTATTTCTCCGGCCGCATCGCACTCGGAAAGGATATAATCCACACAAGCGCGGAAACTCCGGCGTGTAGCATCGATCTTGTCATTAGCGTTATATACGGTGTCCCCTATCAGCGGCACGCCGCCATAATGTTCCAGCAGCATGGTATAATACCAGGCCCGGAGGAAGCGGGCTTCCGCAACGGCCTGCTGCTTGACGCTGGAGGCGAAAGGCACGCGGTACATGTTGCGCAGCAGCTGATTCACCGCCCGTATGTTGGAATAGGGAATTCTCCAGGCGTCGTCCGGCACGACGGATGGGTTGACGGTGCCGGTGGCAAATTGAATAAAGCCGTTGGAGCTGGAGGCATTGGGACCTTCCGCCTCGTCACAGGCGGCTTCGAGCCCCGCAGCATAGCTTCCGCCGCTGAATCGCCGCGGGTCCGACGCAAACCCCGCAGCCGAATAAATATTGTTCAGGAAGGCCATGGCATTGGCGCTGTCCGTGAAGGTGGTCGTCTCATCGAGACTGGTGGTCACCGTCTGGTCGAGGAAACCAGTCTTGCTGCAGGCCGGAAGTATCGCCACAGCAGCACCCAGTATCAATGCAAGCAATAGTTTGGTTGTCATTTGTAAAATTTTGTATATAGACGTATGGGACAAGGCAGACCCTGTTCATTTCCGTTAGCACGAAAAATGCAGGATAAATAGAAAAAAAACAAGGTGAACTTGCGGTGTGTGAGAATGTCTGAATAAATTCGCCGGAAAGTATTGCGCCTTTATGGGATATCTCTCATACGCAAACAAACATGGCCAGGTGGCCTGGTCCCGCTCACGGTAGGGCCTGTGAGGACGGAACTCGACATAAAAGTAGAAAGAAAAAACGTTTTAGCAAGCATTTTGAAAAAAATATTTTCATCATCATGTTCCCGACAGTAGGTCATCTCTTTCATATTCATCTTCCTATACCGACCTTCGGACTGTTGGTGGCGCTGGCTTTTGTCGCTGCATATTATACTTTTCTTCTCGAGCTCAAAAGACGGCAGGTTGTTGCCCACCCACGGCGGCTGATGGATAAGATGCTGCTATGGTGCGGCATCACGGGTCTTATAGGTGCGGCTTTCTTCAGCAGTCTCGAACAACCACACTTATTCGCGTACAATGGCCTCAATTATTATGGGGCGCTGATTGCCGGAGCAACCACTTATTTTATCATCGCCGCCCGGCACGGCATCGGGTTCGCCACCGCTGCAGACATCGGCAGTCCCGGTATGATGCTGGCCTACGGCATCGGGAGGCTGGGCTGTCATCTCTCGGGGGACGGGGACTGGGGTATCGTAGTCCGGCATGCAAAACCTTCATGGCTGCCTTCCTTCCTATGGTCCTCGACCTACCCGCATAATGTCCTCCACGAGGGCGTCGCCATTCCAGGTTGCACGGATGTTTATGATTATTGCACACAGCTGTCCGCCCCTGTTTACCCCACCTCCCTCTATGAGGCCCTGATCTGCATCCTGCTGTTCCTGCTTCTCTGGGGATTGCGGCGCCGCCTGACAACACCCGGCTTGCTTTTTAGCCTTTTTGCCCTGCTCAATGGGGCGGAGCGGCTATTGATAGAATTTATACGGATCAATCCCCGGTATCCCTTTCTCGGTCTGTCCCTTAGCCAGTCCCAGATCATCGCCCTGGGGTGGCTGGCGGCGGGATTCGTCGGGACAATCGCCTTTTTCGTGTATCATTTTTCCAAATTCAGGCGCTAGGAAGCTATTTTCGTCCTATGATACTAACATTACTGTCTCATCAATGGAAGTCCTTCTGGCGCGGCCGCAACGCCGCCAGGAGCCTTGTCGCCCAGATCTTTATGGGCCTCGTCATTGCCTATCTTCTGGCGTCCATGCTTCTCGCAGGTCTGGCCACCGGGCGCGCCCTGCATAAGATCTTCCCCGGCCAGGACACGGTCAGCATATTTTGCGGATTTGTCCTTTATTATTTCTTTATCGACATCCTTATGCGATTTGCCATGCAGGAGCTGCCGGTACTGGCAGTACAACCCTACCTGGGTCAAAACATCCGCAGAAGGCAGATGGTGAGCTTCCTCAACATACGCTCGCTGTTCCACTTCCTCAACCTGATGCCCCTGCTTTTCTTCGTCCCCTTTGCCTGCACGGACATGGCGGCGCATAGTGGAGCGCTCGCATCAACAGCCTTTATCACGGCCATTATCTTTATCATTCTCTTTAACAACTTCCTCATCCTCTATATCAAGCGCAGGACCATTATCAACGTCTGGTGGCTGGTAGGCTTTGCGGTCGTGATGATAGCCTTTATGCTGCTGGATTTCTTCCACATCATCTCTCTGCGCGGCTGGTCCTCCGGTCTTTTCATGGGGATATTGGCCAAACCCATGCTGGTAATTATCCCCGTGGCCCTGGGCCTGTCGGCCTGGTTCAATAACTACCGGTTTCTCCTGACAAATCTCTACCTCGACGAGGGCGGCCGATCGGAAAAGGGAAAATCCTCACGGGAATATTCCTGGCTGCAGCAGCTGGGTCTCACCGGCGACCTCATCGCCCTGGAGCTAAAGCTCATGCTTCGTAATAAGCGGCCTAAATATCTCGTCCGGATGACCGCCTTGTTCATGTTCTATGGCTTTATATTCTATAACAAACATTATTTGTCGGAACAGAGCATGTACATCGTTCTCTTCTTTCCAGCTCTATTCATGACAGGGATCTTCATCATGAACTATGGCCAGTTCCTCTTTGCCTGGCATAGCAGCTACTTCGATGGACTGATGGCGTCCAATGTCAGCATCCCCGCCTTTATCCGCAGCAAATTCATGCTGTACAACGCTATCAGCACCACCATCTTCATTATCACCAGCCTCTACGGCCTCATCACCTGGAAAGTGCTCGTTATACAAACGGCCGGATTCCTCTATAATATTGGCATCAATAGCGTCATCTCTATCTACCTGGCCACGTATAGCTATAAGGGCATCGACCTTACCCGCAGCGCCACCTTCAACTATCAGGGCATCGGTATGGTGCAATGGCTATACGTCCTTATCATCATATTGGTTCCCTATGGGATATATTACCCGCTGGCCAAATTCGTCAGTCCCTGGGCCGGCTGTGCGGTAATAGGCGGTCTGGGTCTTATCGGCCTGCTGATGCAAAGCTACTGGGTCCAGGTGCTGACCCGCGAGTTCAAACAACGTAAATATCTCATGCTGGCAGGATTCAGAGAAAAATAAATCATCACCCCTACAATACATTATTTATGATCACCATTACGGATCTTATCAAATCTTACAACGGCAACACCGTCGTCAATATCCCGCAGCTGGATATCGCCATAGGCGAAATAGTCGGGCTGGTAGGTAACAATGGCGCCGGCAAGACCACCCTCTTCCGGCTGATGCTCGACCTGATACGCGCGGACAAAGGCCGGATACTTTCAAAAGAAAAGAATGTGGCCACCTCCGAAGATTGGAAAAAATATACGGCGGCCTACCTGGATGAAGGCTTTCTGATCAATTACCTTACCCCGGAAGAATATTTCTACTTTGTAGGCAAATTACACCAGCTGTCCAGGGTGGATGTGGATGAGTTCCTCCAACGCTTTGAAGCGTTCTTTGACGGCAGCGTCCTCAACAGCGGCAAGTACATCCGGGACCTTTCGAAAGGCAATCAGTTCAAGGTAGGTATCGCGGCCTGTCTCCTGCAAAAGCCGGAGCTCCTCATCCTGGACGAACCCTTTGCCAATCTCGATCCGTCCTCTCAGATGCGTCTGATCCGTATGCTGAAAGAACTTCCGGCACAGAGCAGGATGACGGTCTTTATCAGCAGCCATGACCTCAACCACGTCACGGATGTATGTCATCGCATACTGCTGATGGAAAAAGGACGTATCATCAAGGACATCGATACGACGGCCGATACCCTGCAGGAACTGGAAATGTATTTTGAAGTATAGCACCCGATGAGCATATGGATAAAAAAAATAGATACTCTTTCTGGAAGGTCTGTTTCTGGGTGACGTTGATCAATGTGACGGGTCTGGGACTGTTGCTGACCATGGTCTATTTTGTCAAATTCCCACAACAGACCTGGAATCCTCATAACTTCCCTCTTAGCCGGTTTCTTCTAAGGGGTAGCGTATCCCTGGTCTTCCAGTGTATATTCGACTATTTTGCGCTGATCCACTACTACCGGGTCATGGCCAAAAAAGGCGGATGGTCGTCCTATTTGCTGGTGACCCTGGCTCTTTTGGGAACATCTTTTGTTTACTACATTGTCAATGACCTTACACTTTCCCGATCGGAAAGGCCCTTCTCTATCGACATCAGCATGAAGCTCTTTGCCTACTCCTTCAGCGCTGTATTCCAGATAGGCATACCGCTGGCTATCGCAGCCGTCACCCGCCAGCTGGACGAGAAGAAATGGCAGGGCGAGAATCAGAAAGTGCTGGAGCAGCGGACATCCCGGCTGGAAAAGGAGAAGCTGCAGGCAAATTACCTTTTTCTAAAGGCCCAGATCAACCCGCACTTCCTGCACAATACCCTGAATTTCCTTTATGCCCGGAGCCTCCCCTATTCTGCCGAGCTGTCGGAAGGCATCCTCACCTTATCGGAGATCATGCGCTATTCCCTGGATAAAGAGGAGGATGCGGATGGCAAGGTGCTTCTGACGAAGGAGATCGAGCACATGAACAATATCATCAGGATACAGCAGCTGCGATTTGGCAACGCTCTGCAGGTGGTATTTACCATACAGGGCAGCCCGGATGGACTTCGCATTCTGCCTTTTGTTCTGATCACCATTGTAGAAAATGCCTTCAAGCACGGCGAGTTGAAGGACCCTCAACATCCGGCGACGCTGGACCTTTGCATCGAGGACACCGCCGCCCCCTCGCTGGGCGCTGGCAAGAGGCTCCGATTCCACTGCATCAACAAGAAAAAGACAGGACCCAAAGAGCTCTCTACGGGCATCGGGCTGGAAAACACCCGTAAAAGGCTGGAACTTGCTTATGGAGAGAATTATTCTTTGTATATTAAAGACCAGCGGGAAACCTACACCGCTGACCTATCCATTAACTTGTAACTATGACCACCTGTATCATTGTCGACGACGAACAGCATGCCATCGATGTGCTGGAACATTATGTAAAGCAAATACCTTCCCTCCATCTGCTGGCCTCTTTTGCCAATCCGCTGCAGGCGCTGGAGCTGCTGAACAGGGAGAAGGTCGACCTTCTCTTCCTCGATATACAGATGCCGGACATTTCGGGACTCGACTTTGTCCGCGCCATCCAGGGCAGGTCAAAAGTTATACTCACTACCGCCTACAGCGAATTTGTTATGGAGGGGTTTGAACTGGAAGTGGAAGACTATCTGCTGAAGCCTATCCCCTTCCCCAGATTCCTCAAGGCTGTACAACGGATACTACAGGCAGGATCAGATGCCCCTGTCCCCGAGCCAGGCGTGGATGATTATTTCTTTGTGAAGACAGAGCTGAAAGGCAAGATGCTCCGGGTAAACTTTTCGGATATCGACTATTTCGAAAGCATGAATAACTATGTGGCCATCCATCACAATGGGATAAAGACCCTGGCCCTTCTTACGATGAAGGACCTGGAAAACCGTCTGCCACCGGCGCGCTTTATGCGTATCCACCGCAGTTTTATCATTCCTGTCGATAAGATCACCGCCATTGAAGGGAATATGGTGATGCTCCGCAATGTCAGGGAAGGCATCCTGCTGGGCGAGACGTACCGGCCGGCATTTCTGGAAAAGATGCGGGGGAAGATGTTACAATAGACTATTTTCTTTTGAACACCTTCTCACTATTATGTATCGGCGTTACCGTCTCCAGGTACGCATAAATAGCCGCCAGGTCGCTATTTTTCATCCCGGAATACATCAGCCATGGCATGGGCGTATTGAAGTCGGCCGGCGCCAGCTGCCTGGGCGTATAGCCACTGTCGGTATACTGCTTGAATTTCCGGATAAAAAGATTCCTGTCCCAATTGCCGATACCCGTGGTTTTGTCAAACGTAATGTTCGGCGCGGTGACGACCGTCCCATTGGGGAAGTCAAAGGTCCTGCCTCCGCCAAATTCTGTCCCCGCGACGACTGTTCCCTTTTCTACCTTGCTATGACATTCGGCGCAGCCGGCCATCAATACCAGGTATTTCCCATAAGCGGTGATGTTATTGGAGTCAGGCTTTTTCTCCATAGCTGCCTTGGAAGGCATTGTATTCACGAGAATATTGAGCGGGAAGTCCAACTGATGGACAGGCACCTGGTGCTGTATGGCGGGCAGGGTCCTTATATAGGCGATGATGGACATGATGTCCTCCGGGTCCGTCCGTCCGTAATGAGGATAGGGCATCAAGGGGAAAAGCGGCTTGCCATTTTTCTCGACCCCGGTGGTAATGGCCCTGAAGATATCCCCATCCGTCCAGTCCTGCAGACCGGCGGGTGTAATATTGCGGGAGTAAACGGTGCCTGGGAACCCCACCTCATGGCTGAATTTCTCTCCGCCGCCGCCAAAAGTCTCTTTCTTCAAGGGAGCCCCATAGATGGACCAGTCGCGCTGGCTATGACAGTCCATGCAGACGGCCACGTGATTGGCCAGGTATTCGCCTCGCTGCACCCTCGCCGGTGTTATCTGTACTTTAAGGTCGGGAGGCGCACCCGTATTGGGAAGCGCAATCTTGATAAAACCAACGACGCCGGCTAGGCCAATGACGACCACGCCCAGGATGATAAGCAATACCTTTAGGGCTTTTTTCATGTCAGGAGTTATTTCCTCCTAAGATAAGGGATTCCACTTAAATGGCAATGCCCATGACGGACCACGGGTCCGTCGTCCGTAGGACCATCATAAATGACGGCGGCCCCGGTAGGGGCCCCGCCATCTCCTGTGATGCGCCGGATAGCGGATGAGCTGTCCGCCAACCGTCTAAAAGCTCTATGTTGACTATTGTTTTTTCAGATACCCAAAGATCCCATTCATCTCATCGTCCGGCCCAGCCGTGAAATACAGCCTGGATTGATCGATAGTGGAAGTAGAAGGAGCAAACGACAACGCCCAGAGTCCGTCAATGACGATGGTTTGATTATGCGAATGCAGCTGTCCCAGCCACTGCCCCATCATACTATATACATTGATCCTGCCATCGCCAAAATTGCCTACCAGTATCACAGAGTCAGCATCGTGACTGCTGCCCTTGCCGCTGTTCTCGCCATGATTATCTCCCTGGTTGTCCTCACCCATATCGTCGGCATCCAGGAAAGTGCTTCCTGCTGCGGTTATACCCCAGGGTGAGTTCAGCCATCCTCTGGAAGCAAAGCGGGCCTTGAAAGAGCCATCCATTCCAAAAATGTCCACAAATCCATTGCCCGGGCCTTTTACATCGTCGCCCGTGGGGCCGACCTTGGCATAGGTCACATAAAGCCAGCTGCCGATGGCCTGTATATTGAAGGGGGCGAATCCCGCAGGAATGTTGGGATCATGGAAAGGCATCGATATCTGGGCAAAACCTGTATCCCATACGACGATCCGATTGGCCTTGAAGTCCGCCGCATAGATATAATTATTGGTCCCCCACCAACCGATGGCCAATCCCTTGAACTCACTGGTAGAGGAAAGGTCCTTGATCCTTATGGCGTTGTTGCCCGCCGCCCCATTCCAGCCGGCCAGTATTCCCTCCTCCGTGACAAAAATGAAATTAGCCGTGCCGCCATTGGAAAGCCGGAAACCTTTGCCACCTGCAAAAACAATACCCGACGCCGGTCCACCGGTAGTATCTGTCGCCGTAGGGATATTGACCCTCGGTCTTGCTGGGATCAACGCGCCCTCCCCTGTATACACTTCACTCACGCCTTGCCCATTGGCATTCACCCAGGCAATACCCGATGGAGCCCAGGCAAGCCCCCAGGCATTTTTCAACGTTGTGTCCATATGGACAGGATTGTACTTTGAGACATTCGACACGAGGTTCACCTGCATAAAATTCCGCAGGTCCTTTTGGTCGATATTCACCTTGTGACATCCGGCAGCCAGCGCCAGCGTGGCAAGTAGGAAAACAGGGAGTTTGTTGATCCTTAGGGAAACATTCTTTTGTAGCATCTTGTTCATACAGCAAATTTTAAGGTTAATGAAATGGGATGACAATTCCTACACCCGGCTGGTGTGACCCAGGTGAGATTCCACGGCAAATTGTAAGGAGGAAAGCAGCTTTCAGCGGGTAAAAAAAACAAACGGCAGGCACCCCCGTTGGGGTTGCCCGCCGCGCAAAGTATTGTCGAGGCGCCGTCGCTTTATTGCTTTATCAGGTAGCCATAGACCCCATCTGCTTCATTATCAGGACCTGCTGTAAAATATAGCCTGCGCGGATCCACCTGGGCATCGGCGGGCGGGAAAGACAGCGACCAAAGCCCTTCAACCTCCAGCACATGATTATGAGATTGCAGCTGACCCAGGAATCTACCCTCGGCGGTAAAGACATTGATACGTCCATCTCCAAAATTCCCTATCAGTACCAGGGGTTCCTTATCATCGTTCCCCTGGCCGCCGCCATGCACTCCTTCACCGCCAGTGAGGTCCCTGCCTTCCAGGAAAGAAGCGGGCGCCGCTGTCACACCCCAGGGAAGATTCAACGTGCCGCGGGAGGCAAAACGCTTTACAAGGCGGCCGTCTATGGTAAACACATCGACAAATCCTTTCCCAGGGCCCGCAACGCCATGTCCCGGGTTGGGGTCATGAGCGGTCGCCAGCTGACCATAGATGACAAAAAGGTAATCTCCCACAGCCTGTATATTATAAGGGGAATAGGCTGCCGGCATGTCGGGGTCATAGAAAGGCATATCTACTTTATGAAAGTCCTCATCCCACACGTCGATCTTTTTCTGACCGAAATTTGCCGCATAGAGGAAAAAATGGTTCAGTTTGTCGCTGGCGATAGCCAGTCCGGTATAACTCGCACCCCTTGGATTCTTGATCCGCGCGGCAGTGATGCCTCCATTCCAAGCGGAGATCACCCCATCGAATCCCGAAAAGATCAACGAAGACGGGCCATCAGGAAACCAAAATAGCAGCGAGGGGTTCAAGACTACCCCACAAGGCAATCCATTGATCGAATCTGTCGGTGATGGAATCCTCAAATCTCCCAGTTTGCGCCCTTCCTCATCATAAGCCTCGTTCCTGTGCCCTCCTACAGAATTGACCCAGGCTACGGCGCTGGATGACCAGGCTATTCCAAAACCATTGATCAAGGTAGTATCTATATACCTGGGATGATATTCCTCGCTGTTTGCTACCAGGTTTACCACTTTGAAATCTTTTAAATCCTTGCTGTCGATGGGAGGTGGTTTATGACATCCCAATGCCAGCGCCGTCACAGCCATCCATCCAATACTCGTAATTTTCATTTTCATACCAGTTAAAATTTTAAGGTTAACATTATCACACAATCCCCCCTCTGGGGATAAATTCCTATTTTTATGGCCCAAGTACCAATTTGATTATTGCCATGACCGATCTGGAAAATGCCAGCGAAGAAACACTTCTCCTTTTACTGGCTGATGGAAATGAAAAGGCATTTCGCGTCATCTTTTACAAATACGTCGACAGGATCCATCAGGTGTCCCTTTATTACTTAAGATCAGAGGTGCTGGCAGAGGAAGTAGTTCAGGAAGTTTTCATGAGAGTATGGATTAAAAGAACGGACCTTCGCCAGGTTCACCATTTTGAAGGCTGGCTGTTTGTCATGAGTAAGAATTATATACTCAATTATCTTGAAAAAATGGCCGGTGAAAGACGGGCGCTGCATACATTGAGCAGATCCATGCCACCGTCGGAGGATCGTACGGTGCTGAGCATAACGGATCATGAATACGAAGCCCTGCTTCACAAAGCCCTTCTCACACTTTCACCCATGCAAAGGGAAATTTATCATATGGCCAGGGAGGAACAATTGACGTATGATCAGATAGGCAAAAAGCTCGGCATCTCTGCCCTCACCGTCAAGACTCATATGAGCCGCGCCCTTCGTCAGCTGCGTAAGTTCTTTCCGCACCTCCTCTGATCACGCCACAAACATAAATACTGTATCGGTGACCGTGGCCCACATTTTCCGAACGACCCCTTCAATCTTCCTAAGGGAGCCTCCGGCCCACTGTGGCAATTTTTTTTTTAAAGGCTGTACTCCGACCGGCGCCTTCATCTGTCTTTATACGGTATGCAAGACCCGGAATACTTTATCAGGTTGCTAAAAAGCCATCTCGGGGACACCCTCACCCCCGAAGAGAGAGAAGATTTTTTGGATGCCCTGCGTTCAGGCGCATACAGGGATGTCCTTGGGGATGAGATCCTTGCCCGGCTCAGAAATCCTCCGCCTGCGGGTCATAGCCTATCCTCTTCAGCACAACAACGGATCATCGACAACATCCTCGGCCCGGAAGAGGCCCCGGTAGTTCCCCTGCCCCGCCGCAAACGCTGGCCCTGGGTGGCGGCCGCGGCATCGCTCGTCGTCCTGGCCTCCATCACCTTTTTATACCGTACCCACACGATGCACGGCGCCGGAAGCAGCAGCCATTCCCTGCTAGCCGCCAACAATAGCAACGGAGTATTACCCGTCAACCTGGAGGATGGCAGCAACATCGAGCTGCAGCCGGGGTCGAAACTCTCCTATCCGGAACATTTTACCGGCTCCCGGCGGGAAGTACAATTGGAAGGAAGTGCTTTCTTTAAGATAGCTTCCGATCCCCAACGGCCATTTTATGCGGTAAGTCAGGGATTGATCACCCATGTGCTGGGTACCAGCTTTTCCATGGACTGGAACCAACGCCGGGAAGAATTGAAGGTCGCAGTCCGCACGGGCAGGGTCGAAGTCAGCGGCATACAGCTTACACCCAACCACCAGGTGGTCTATTCGAAAGGAAGCAATACCCTGACTTCCACCCTGGTCGACAGCCCCCGGATCATCATCCCTGGGAAAAGCCTCGTCTTTAAAGCCACGCCGGCCAGCCAGGTCTTCGCCTTGCTGCAGGACAGCTATGGCATCGACATCGTCATGGAGAACGGGAAGGTAGGGAAGGGCCTTTTTACCGGCGATCTGAGCCATCAACCGTTCTATACAGCTTTAAAAATAATTTGCCTTTCCCTGAACCATAGCTATGCCATCAGGGGTACAAAAGTCTTTATCACACATTAAAACAAATACGCCATATGAACATTCGTTTTATCAGCACCTGACCTATTCAATACCAGAGGGCTCATCCGAGAGATGAAACCTGCAATAAAAAAGCCGATAATGTAGGGCATTACCGGCTCTCAAACCTTTGCAGATTTTATCTTGTCCGTCGTGTGGAACGTTCGAACAAAACTGTTTAAAGTTATAAAAAAAACAATTATCGCTTTAATCAGGCTTGTAATGAGGACTTTCATGCCCCGAAACTTACTGCTTTGCCTGCTGCTGCTGACGGCTGCAACCCGTTGCATGGCACAGACCCTATTGGAGAGGAAAGTATCCATAGTGGTCGTGGACAAGCCTGTCAGCGAAGTCATTCGACAGCTGGGGGAGCAGACAGGTATTGAATTTTATTACAGTCCGGATGGAATACACGCCGACAGGGCCATCTCTCTGGCCGTGCATGACAAGACGCTGAGGGAGTTGCTGTCGGTGGATTTTCTTGCGCTGCACATCCGGTATCAGCTATTGGATGATAAGATACTGCTTATGCCGGATGCGGTGCAGAAAGGGGATGTCGTACGCCTGGCGGAAGGCATCGTCACCGACGAAAAGAAAATGCCTGTTGCAGGCGCCAGCGTGCTCCTGAAGGGCTCGCATACGGGGACCACTACAGATGCAAAAGGCCGTTTCAGTCTGCCCTTACGGAAAGAAGGGCCGGCTGTCCTGCTCGTCAGCTGTATTGGCTATCGGCTCCGGGAAGTGAATTTTACAGGCGCCTCCCTACAGATCACACTGGGCCCCGATCTTCCCGGCGCCTATGATACCATGGTGGTTATAGGCTATGGCAGCGCTCGGCGCAAGGACCTCACGCTGTCGATGGGCAGCATTACCTCCAGCCAGCTTACGGAAAGGCCCTCTGCCATCAATATCCTGGAAGGCATGCAGGGCAAAGTCGCGGGCCTCAGCGTCATCAACAACTCGGGCAGGCCAGGCGGCAGTCCCTCGGTGATCATTCGCGGCGCAGGCTCGATCAACGCCTCCAGCAATCCGCTGTATGTCGTGGATGGCATCGTCGGTGCTAATCCTAATCTGCTCGACCCGCATATCATCCAATCCATGGATGTGCTGAAGGATGCGGCGGCTACGGCCATATACGGCGCCCGGGGCGCCAACGGCGTCGTAATCATTACCACCCGGCAGGCAAAAAAAGGCATTAGCGAGATCAACTTTGTACATACGCTCAGCATGGGCACGTTGCAGCACAGACTCAAGCTCCTGAGTTCCGAAGGCGCCCTTGAAATGTTCCAACGCGCCTATGCTTACAGCAATCAGCTGCCGCCCAACATGGACCCCACTGCCAGTTTCACCCGGCGGTCGGAGCTTTTCACCCCCGATGGCCGTCCCAAATATCACACGGACTGGCAGAAGGAGGCCACCCGTACAGCCCTCTCCAGCAACAGCGCCCTCAGCTTTGCCACAGGCAGAGATAATCTCGCCAGCCTCTTCACCATCTCCTACAAGGACCAGCAGGGCATCCTGCTCAATAGCGACATGCGGCAGATCAACGTCTTTGGCAATATCACTTCCGACACCCGCCCCTGGCTGCATCTTCAATCCACGCTCAACGTGGGCGGTCAGCAGGGCTCCAATGTGGACCTGAATCTCTTTGGCCTCAATGCCATCCGGGAGATATACGAGTTTCTTCCCTTCCTCCCCGTAAAATATGCCGACGGCGCCTGGTCCCGGAAAGGAGACTACCCCAACGCGGAGAACTCCGAGAACCCCGTGCGGCTTCTCAACGACGTGCAGGATCGCACCGGCACTATATATGGCAATGGCAGTATCGTAGGCGTCATCCATCTCTCTCCCAAGCTGGATCTCACTACCAGCTGGGGAGGGCAGCTCAATGCCAATTATCACAACTACTATAGCGCCAAGGACGTGCTTGACTATTCTCTGGTGCAGAACGGCGTCGCGCAGAAAAGCAATGGGACGATAGGCAGCTGGACCAACGAGGACTATCTCACCTTTAAACATTGCAAGGGTCCTTCGGTATTGACAATGGTGGCGGGCGCCAGCTGGTACTATACGGTGAATACAAATACTTTCACCGGCGCTGAGAATTTTTTTGACGATTATTTCTCCTACAACAGCCTGCAGACGGGCACAGTGTACGAACAACCCTCTTCTTCCCGGAGCGACAGCCGCTTCAACTCCTACTATCTGCGGGCGAATTATGATTATGACGGTCGCTGGTTCCTGGGCTCATCCCTTCGGGTGGATGGGTCCTCCCGATTTGGCGTAGACAATAAATACGGCTATTTCCCCTCTGTCTCCGCCGCCTGGAAGATCTCCCGTGAAAAATTCTTCGAGAGCTTTTCCGATAAGGTCAACAGCCTGAAGCTCCGGGCCAGCTTTGGCTCTGTAGGCAATGCGGAGATACAGAACTATTCCTCCCTCAATCAGCTGGCCACCACGCAGGTGATCTTTTCCGGCGTGCCCCAGACAGGCGTCATACTCGCTCCCAATGCCGGCAATGCCAGGCTGAAATGGGAACGGCAGGTGCAAATAGATCTCGGCATCGACGCGGGGATCCTGGACGACAGGGTGGAGATCACAGGCGACTATTACAATAAGATCACTTCGGATATGCTGTACCAGAAACAGCTGCCGGCATCCAGCGGGTTCATGACAGTGTGGGACAATATCGGCTCCGTACGCAATCGTGGGGTGGAGCTCAGCGTCACCAGCAAGAACATCGTCACCCACGACCTGAGCTGGACTACGAGCGTCAACTATTCCATGAACAGGTCGAAGATCCTCGATCTCAACGGCGATATACTTACCACCTGGGCAGGCCGCCTGGAGAAAGGCAGGAGCATGGATGAGTTCTATGGCTATGTACGCACCCGGGCATGGGGTACAGAAGAGGCCGCGCAGGCCGCGGTATATGGCAACAAGCCTGGAGATATCCACTGGCTGGACAGGAATAAGGACAATGTCCTGGATGCCAGCGACCAGACCTATCTGGGACATAAGATGCCACGCTACGAGCTGAACATTACCAACACGCTTACCTATAAGAGCCTTTCGCTGTTTGTCGACTGGCAGTCGCTGGGCGGCAACAGGATCATGAACTATACCCGCTATATTACGGCGGGCGAAACGCCACGGACCAACAGCTACCAGTACACGCTCAATGCCTGGACGCCCGAACATCAGCATACGGTACAGGGCGCCCTTCGGCTGGGCAACCAACCCAATCAGAACAATACGGATAATTACAATATCGAGGACGCGGGTTTCTGGCGGCTGCGGACGGTGACGCTTGCCTATACCATGCCGCGCCGGCTGCTGCAGCGGCTGTCCCTTTCGAAGATGGTGGTATCGCTGACTGCCGGAAACTATCTGCTCCTCTCCCACTACACTGGTTATGACCCGGAAGTAACACCCTTCGACGGCACATTGAACCAGGGCGTGGACGTATATCAATACCCCAAGCCAAAGACTTTGGCCATTAATCTAAACCTGACATTCTGATGCCTCGATATATTATCATACTACTGTTGGGCATATCCTTTGGCAGCTGCAAGAAATTCCTTTCAGAGCATCCCAGCGGATTCCTTACGCCTACGGATTATTATGCTACACCAGACCAGATCAGGGCGGCCGTCAATGGCACATACGTGGGACTGAACAGCCTGTTCAGCTCCAACATCGGTGTGGCGGAAAGCAATATCTATCCCCTGGAATATATCACGGGCTATTCCGTACGCCCCCGCGCCTTGTCGACGGGGGACGAAGGGCATTTTCTTTTGCTGGATAATATCAACAATCAAAATGCCTTTATAGAGCCTTACTGGACGGCTACTTTTTACCCCCTGGAAAACTGCAACAGCGTCATTGCCAATCTCACTCCTTCCACGGTAGTGAGCGATGTCGTAAAGAAGGCTTATCTGGGGGAGGTATATTTTCTCCGTGCCTGGTATTATTTCCAGGGGGTCAAAATGTTCGGCGATATGCCTCTTAAGACCTTGCCCACTACGGACCTCACCGACATCAAGCCGGGCAAGGCGCCACAGCAGAAGATCTATGATCAGATCGTCAGCGACCTGCAGATGGCTGAAAATGCCGGACTGCCGTGGACGGATGCTTCGGGGAAAGTTACCCTGGGAGCCGTCAAGGCGCTGCTGGCCAAAGTCTATCTTACGATGGCGCAGTATCCCCTGCAAAAAGGAGCGCCGTATTTACAAAAGGCCTATGACAAATCCCTGGAGGTGATCAACAGCGGACAGTTCCTGCTCTTCCCTACCTATGATCTTCTACGGGACGCCAGCAAACAAAATATAGGGGAACATATTTTCATGATACAGCACAATGCCACCAATCTCCCGGACATTATGCATTTTGCGCTCATGCCTTATCCCGAAGTACCTGTATCGGTGCTGGATAACCAGGGTGGCGCACTGGCCCCCCGGGAGGAGTTCTACCAGTCATATGACAGCGCCGATGTTCGGCGGCAGGAAAAACAGTTCTTTTATACCTATATGAAGAATGTGGAGGACACGTCCCAAACCATCACCCTGTCACAGCCCTATATCTATAAGTACTGGGACAGCCTGGCCGAGCAAACAAAAAGATCGGGCGCTAATTTCGAGCTCATCCGTTACGCCGATGTGCTGCTGGTCTGTGCGGAAGCCCGTACTTTATTGGATGGCGGCGCGACCCATGATCCGGCCGCCATCGACGCCTGGTATGCGGTACATCATCGAGCCTTTCCCTCTGCCCTCCCACCGGCAACATTGTCTTTCGACGACGTGTACAAGGAAAGGTTCTGGGAGCTGTGTTTCGAGTTCCAGAACTGGTATGATATGATCCGTACCCGCAAGGCCTTTGATGTGGTCAATAATAAAATAGTGGATCTGGTGGGCTACCAGGCGCCCAATCATATCAGGGCTTTCGCGGAAAAGGACCTGTTATTGCCCATACCGTATACCGAGCTGTTGAAGGATCCCAATTTGCAATGACCTTACAACTTCAACGTCACCTTCCCACCCGTGCGCACCGCCTCATATATCCCATCGATGATCTTCAGGTCCTTTACGGCCTCTACCCCATCCACGGGCACGATAGGCTGCTTCCCTTCCAAAAGAATACCCGACATCTCATCCATCTGGACGGTCTGATGAGTGGTGACGGGCTGATCGATCTCACCCTTGTTGGTACGCCCTCTGATGGGTCCATAACCCGTTGCCGGCCATAGCTCGGCCCAGCCATTGGATCCATCCAGGAAGAATCTATCCAGGTTATTCATATTATAAGTGGAAAGACAGGAAGCTACCGCCCCGCTGGGGAAGCCCAGCTGGAACTGAATGGTCTCGTCCACGCCTTCCTTGAACTTCACGGGGTCGGTCTTGGTCTCCTGCGCCGTCACCCAAACGGGATCTTCGCCGACCATATAACGGCTGCCATTTATCGAATAGATGCCGATGTCCATCATGGCGCCGCCGCCGGCCAATTGTTTGTTCAATCGCCATTGCGTAGGATCACCGATGACAAAGCCGGACAGCCCCTGGAAAAAGCGGATGGTCCCCAGTTCCCCGGCCTTACGCATTCGGATGATCTCGAGAGTATGGGGTTCAAAGTGCATCCTGTATCCCACCAGCAGCTTAACGCCTGCCTTGTTGCACGCATCCACCATCTCCTGTCCCTCCTTGGCATTGACGGCCATCGGCTTCTCACAGATGGCATGCTTGCCGGCCTTAGCCACGCGGATGACCTCGTCATGATGCAGCCCATTGGGGGTGATGACATATACGGCATCGATGTCGGGATTGTTCCTGATAGCGTCGAAGTTCTCGTAGTTATAACAATTCTTCTCCGGGATATTATATTGGGACTGCCAGCGCTTGATCTTGTCGGGGTGACCGCTGATAACCCCTACCAGCTTAGCCTTTGTACAGGACCGCATGGCTTCGGCAACTCTTGTTCCATAGCTGCCAAGGCCCATTATAGCCACGCGCAGCACGGGCCCATCGGATGGGTTTTTACATCCTATCGCAGGCGCCACGGTAGCCGCAGCAGTAAGATAAGACAGCGAGGGCAAGGCGACGGCCGAAGCGGCCAGCTTTTGAAGAAAATCACGACGGGAGTTCATGGAAACAGCTTTTGAGTGTTTTGAGTGACCCAATTTAACGAATTTGTCCCATCATCCCGAAAATCTCCCCGGGGGTTTTTCCCTCCCTGCGCAGGAACTGTATGGAAGCAGCTCCGGCCGACTTGGACAGCTTGTTCCCGTCGGCATCCGTAAATAAGACATGGTGGTGGAAAGTCGCATTTGCAAATCCCGCACCCTCGGGAAGCAGCTCGGCCAGGTACAATTGGGCGAGCGTAGATGACCATAGGTCCAGGCCTCTCACTATAAGGTCTACCCCGAAATGCAGGTCGTCCACCAGGGATGTCAGCTGATAGGCGGGCATGCCGTCTTTTTTCCGGACGACGAAATCCTTAACGTCCCTGTCCAGGGGTCCTGTCCACATTGCCTCCGTCAATTGTCCGCTATTGAAGGCCCCATCCGTCTTCCGCATGGTCAGCTTCCGCTGCATATCCGTTCTCACCCGCCAACTGACATCGGGCATGTCCAATGAAAGTCCTTTATCCCTGCAGGTCCCGGGATACTCTCCACCTGCCGACTCTCTGGCTATCTGCGTACGGGAACAGGTGCAGGCAAAAAGGACACCCTGCTGCCTCAGCGCCTCCAACGCCCGGCGGTATAAAGTCATCCGGTGCAATTGTGACCAGCCCTGCCCGAAGTCCGTCCTGTCGCGAGGCCCCTCGTCCCAGGGTATGTCCAAAAAATGTAATGTGTCGAATATATCCTGGACATAGCGTTCCTCTATCCTCTCCCTGTCCAGATCGTCTATACGAAGCAAGATTTTCGCCCCCATGCGACGGGCCAGGTCGGCCGTCAGCTTGAAGGAGTAGGCATTACCCAAATGCAGGTAACCGCTGGGTGTAGGCGCTATCCGGGTGCGGCGAAAATTGCGGGGCGCAGACATGTGCGCAATTTAGTCCCTTTCGGCCAATACCAAAAGACAGGCCCTATTGGAGCAATCCCGCCGGCACCTTCCCATCCACGGTGGGCATGGAGAGTCCCAGCAATTTACAAATGATCGCCGCCTGGTCCCACTGGTTCATACCTTTGATCACCGCGCCCTTCTTGATCCCGGGACCGCATATTACATAACCGGTCTTAATATTCTGGAAGTCAGGATAATGTCCATGAGTCCCGCCATGACCGGGCCGCACGGCCTCTACTTTCATGCTATTGTTAAATGCCCCTCCATTCTCCGCCGACAACGCAAATGCCGCCAGGGGATTGGCGCCGACCTCGTCCATCTTCGCCCTGTCGATGATCCGGAAATATTTTTTCTCATCGGCAGGCAATGCATCGAGCGTTTCCCGCACCTTTTTTACGGTCTCTTTGTCATTGGGGTCCTTCAGATACAGAAAGGCGCTGCCACCCACACACATAAACTGCGCCTTCCAGTTGTCCGTCTTTACATCCGTGATCAGCCCGGCTTTTATCAGCCATACATTCGGGCTTATGCTGGTGGTCACATTCTCAAAACCATGATCACCGGTGATAATGAGGACAGTCTTGTTCCAGATACCAGCATGCTTCAATGCATCCATCACGATGCCCACACTGCTGTCGGCATCCCTTACCGCCGCCCGGACGCTGTCGCCGTCCCTGCCCTGCATATGCGAATAATGATCCACGGAGAAGAAATGAATGGTCATGAGGTTCGGTTTGGCTTTGGCGATGACATAAGCAGCTATACGCGCTACATTATGATCCCTCCCATATTCTATTTTAGCAGCGCCGTCGAAGACCTCCTTTTTGAGGGTGTCTATAAAACCTGCCGGAGTCGAATACTGCTCCCGATTTGCTTCACCCAGGCTGCCGTTGTCGGGAATATTATATTGTACATTCGCGCCGGCCGATACGGGCCAGAACAGCGTTGCCACCTTCATTCCTTTTTTCTCGGCGGCATCCCAGACAGTGGGGGCATGAATAGAGCTGTCGTACCAGTATATCTTCCCGGTGGGGCCATTGGGCTCGAACATACTGTTAAAATAGACCCCATGTTTGGCAGGCTTCACCCCCGTCACGATGGTGGTATGATTTGGATAGGTCATGGTAGGAAAGACACTTCTTACTCCATCCGAGTACGCACCGTCTTTCATCATCTGGTGGAGATGTACGGTATTCCAGGAAGGGTCCAGGTAAAGATTGGGACGGAACCCGTCGATGGTGATCAGCACGACATGCTCTACCTGCTGCGAAAAGGCGCTGCTGCTTACGAGCAAGAGTATTACCAGTAATTTTTTCATGAGTTGCTATTTGAATTATTTTCCATGTTCCACCTGTGCTTCGACAGGGAAATGATCCGAGGGCGTCCTGGCGCTGTACCTGCTCATCCTGATCTCCCGGGGAGCGTTAGCCATGGTCTGTCCTTCGGCGGTGCTATCGTTGGCCAATCTATAGGTATCCGTTAGGATCCCATAACGAGCTACCCGGAATTGTTTGGTAACAAATATATGGTCTATGCGGCTGTCTGTCTTGCCGTCGGGACGAAAACCATTAAAAGTGCCATTGGTCGCCAGCCGGATAGGCGACAGCTCATAACAATCTTTTAATACACCGGACTCATTGATCAGTTTGTAGCTTTCGCTCGTCTGGTCCACATTGAAGTCGCCGGTGAGGATCACGGGCGTGCTGGCCGGGAATGTCTTGATCTTCGCCAGGATCAACTTAGCGCTCTCCGCACGGGCCTTGACGCCTACATGGTCCATGTGCAGGTTGAACATATAAAAAGTAAATCCCGTTCCTGTCTCCTTGAACTTGCCCCAGGTACAGATCCGGGGCAGCACGGCATCCCATCCCTTATTGGGCCGGTCGGTAATTTCGGACAGCCAGAAATCCCCATGTTCCAGCAACTTGAATTTACTGGTCTTGTAGAAAATGGCCGAATGTTCGCCGGCCTGTTTACCATCATCCCGGCCGATGCCGATATACGCATAGCCCGGCAGGCTGTCACGTAATCCTTCCAGCATATGGAAAAGCCCCTCTTGTGTGCCGAAGATGTCGAATTCATGAAAGCGCACCTGGGCGGCTATCACAGGCAGCCGCTGTCCCCATCCATTGCCATGCAGTGAGTCGCCATGATTGGCATAGCGCAGATTGTAAGTGCCGATATTGAACCGTTGCGCATGTGCGGCGGTGGCGAAAATAAGGGACAGCAATAATGCTGTCCCCGTTGTAGTCAGAACCCTTAATGAACTTCTTTTTGTCATAGTAGATCTATTATTGATCCCAGCCGGGATTTTGGGTAAGATTTGGATTAAGCTGTCTGTCATTATAAGGTATAGGGTAAAGAGCTCTCCATTCATTCCACACCGGGCCCGGTTTGGCCTGCGTCAGCCACAGTATGTTCCCATAAGTGCCATTTTCCAATATCTGCGGATTGACGTTGTTGCCGCTCATGGGAGAGACATTCACATAGGTGACAGTCGGGATGTTCCCTGGTTTCGTACCCTGATAGAAACATACGTCGGGTGAGCCATTCTGGTCCAGGTCCATCAGCTGATTCAGCGCATAGGCAGGTACATATATTCCATTCCAGGGTCTCAGGAGCAGCTTGCCCATGCCCCAGCGCAGCAGGTCGGAATAACGCAGGCCTTCCAGCACGAGCTCGATGGTCCGCTCACGATATATCTCCAGTAGAACGGGGTCGGTCACTCCCCCGTTCCAACGCTGGAAATAGTTCTGGATATAGGGGTCGGCAACGGCGGGCATCACCGCGTTGTTAATTCCGGCGCGCATGCGCAATGCGCCAATAGTCTTTGTCCAGTCGGTCGGTAACAGCTGGCCCAGCTCTTGCTGCGCTTCCGCATAGTTCAGCAGGATCTCCGCATACCGCATCTGGCTGACGGAATTTGTATTGAGGGTACCATTGTCATAATATGTATCGTCCAGACACCATTTAATAGGCATGTATCCCGTATAGGAATAGTTGAAGGCCGGCGGGGCGGCGATCACCGATCCGCTGCTCACGCGTGTATAGCCCGGGGTGCGGATGGTCTGCTGCAAGCGCTTGTCCCTGCCCTGTGTCTCCTTCCAGAATGGCAGCGTGTCATGACCGGGAATATCCGTGAACGGCGTGCCGTCCAGGTTTAGGTACATATTGATATAGTCCCTGGTAAAGTTCAGACGTACCCCATACGTGCTGCTGGTATAATACCAGTTGGCATCGTTGAGGACAGCCAGCGAGCTGCTGGTAACGCTGGCCAGCATGATCTCATTTGCCACGGGCGCAGTGCTGATGAACAGATTGCGATAAGAGAGGTCGAGGCCGTTGGCAGTGTTGAGACTGAATCCGGCGCTGTCCATCACCGCCTTGGCGGCATTGGCGGCTTCCTGGAGCCACTGGTTGGCTGTGGCTTTCACCGCTGGATCGCTGGAAGTGGCTGAATCGTACTTCCTGTACGTTCCTTCAAAAAGACAGATGCGCGACTTATAGCCATAGGCCACCCATTTGGTGATCTGGCTGCGGGTGGGATCGGCAGCGAGGGTGATATGTCCAATAGCGTAGTTCAGATCGGCCAGGACGGAGTCCATTACCTTTTCACGGGGATCCCGCGGTGCATACAGCCCCACCGTGTCCAGATTGCTCAACGGCTTGTTGATCCAGGGTACATCGCCGAACCGCTGCACCATATTGAAATAGAACAGCGCGCGGAAGAATCGGGCCAGTCCCGTATAATTGTCCCGTATATTCTGGGCGATCTTGGGATTGGTGTTGTTGACGATGAAATAGTTGATATTGCGTAACGCTGTCCAGGACCACCCGGTGCTTTGGCGCGAAGTATAGTAACCATCCCGGATATAGTCGGGCACAGCATTGCGTGCTCCGTAATCGCTCATGTTGGCATCCGAACGGAAGATATCGTTGATGCCGGGCAGCACATCGTAAAAGGAGTTGGCATACAGCTGAAGACCGTCCTGGCTACCGAAAATGACACTCCTATCGGGATTGGACTGCGGCGTCTGCTGGAGGTTCTTGGTACAGCTGGCAAATAGAATACCTATCGACAGCCAGATCAGATATTTTTTATTGAGAAGCATAATCTGTTTTTTAAAGTGTTTCAATTGGCGGATTTATAGGGTGATGTTCAATCCCAGGGTAACGCTCTTCAGAACGGGATAGTTGTTGCCATTACCGTTGTTAGTAGTGGGGCCCGTCAGGATAATATCCGACTTCCCAATGTTCTCCGGATCGAGGTTCTTTGTGATCTTGAACATGGGTGAATATGTCCAGAGGTTCTCGCCGGACACATATACCCGTATGCCCGTCAGCTTCAGACGCTGTACCATGGCAGCCGGCAGATTGTATCCCAGCTGTACATTCTTCAGGCGTATATAAGCTACGTTCTGCAGATATCTTGTCTGGGCATTGTACAGCTCACCCTGACTGTTCTGTGCGGTGTAACCACGATAGCGGGGGAAGTAGGTGTTGGGATTTTCCGGGCTCCAGATCTTACCTTCCTGGTATTTGAAGAGGAAGTTATAGGGACGATTGAGCTGGCCCCAGAATGCATCCGCCTCACTGCCTGGCCACCAGTCCTGCTTGCCCACGCCCTGGATGAACGCTCCGAAGAAAAAGCCGCCATAGTCTGCATTCAGGCTGATGCCGTAGCTGTACCGCGGCGTGCTGTTGCCGATGATACGCATATCGCCGGGATTGGTAGCCGTGTTATTCCCGTTGTTAACCACACCGTCCGGCTTACTGCCATCGAGACCAGGTAGGTCTTTGAACTTCAGGTCGCCGGGCAGCCATTTGCCGGTATTGGACGCTTTGAAGATGGGCTGAAGCTTTGGACCTTCCACAGCCGGATTGTCAGCCTCCGTCCAGAAACCATCGTTGGTATAACCCCAGATCTGGCCAAGCTTCTGACCCGCATAATAGTCGGTAAGAAGTTTAGTGGCATTATTATACCGGGTAATAGTGGATTGATAGTCCGACATCCAGACACCGACGCTGTAATGGAAAGGCTTGCCCGCAATGTTGAACTGGTCCCGCCAGTTGATGGAAGCTTCCCAGCCATTGGTCTTCATGTCGGCATAGTTACCTT
>Ga0207667_10000293_pt1 | contig 69188 bp, 86 predicted proteins | sample KBSCornC52_FD_184301 | JGI IMG/M metagenome (GOLD analysis project Ga0207667, IMG submission 184301) | Corn rhizosphere microbial communities from Kellogg Biological Station, Michigan, USA - KBS Corn C5-2 (SPAdes) (version 2) | ecosystem: Host-associated > Plants > Roots > Rhizosphere > Soil ... | reverse complement strand
CGCTCAGGTTGGCGGCGCTCAGGTTGGCGGCGCTCAGGTCGGCGTCGCGCAGGTTGGCGGCGCTCAGGTTGGCGGCGCTCAGGTCGGCGTCGCGCAGGTCGGCGGCGCTCAGGTTGGCGGCGCTCAGGTCGGCGGCGCTCAGGTTGGCGGCGCTCAGGTCGGCGTCGCGCAGGTTGGCGGCGCTCAGGTTGGCGGCGCTCAGGTTGGCGGCGCTCAGGTCGGCGTCGCGCAGGTTGGCCTTCTCGGCGATGGCCTTCTTGACGGCAAAGCCGAGCTGCACCGAATACGACTTGTCGGCAACTTCCGCGGACAGCTCGCAGGTGTACTGCACAGCGCCGGACCAGCGATTACGGATCTCGAATTTCATGCGATGGTCTCCATGGAGAAAGAAGGGCCGGCCCCGGGAGCAACAGGGGCGTGCTCCGCTGGCGTCGAAGGGGAGGGGAGCGACGCCGGGGCCGGCAAAACGGAAAGGGGAAGGCGAGCCTTGCGGACGACCAGCATTCGCTGCAGCGCAGCCAGCTGGAAATCCGCCGCGCGCTGCTCAACGGGAGACAGGGCGGCGTAGCTCATGACGGGTACCGCGAGGCGATGACGATGTTGGCGATCAACATCGCGGCGGCGCCGGCACCGATCAGCACCACCAGCACGAACAGCCAGGGGTTGCCGCTCTGCGGTGTGCCGTCTTCGCCGGGGACAGGGACCGGGCTGGCGAGCCGGTGCCGGCGCCGCTTCAAGTAAAGGACGTTGGAGGCATGCGTGTGGAGCGCGGCGGCTTCGCCGCGGACCGGGCGCAGGTAGTAGGTGCCGCCACTGGCACGAAGGTCAGCCATGGCTGGCGCCTCCAGCAACCCGGATCTGGTCGCGCTGGTAATCCCACTCGGCGTTCGGCGGGATCACGACGTAGATCTGGTCGACGCTGTCGACGCCGCGCGGAATGATTCGCGCTAGGCCACGCGATACGAGGCGTTCGGCCACATCCCGTTGGCGCCGCCCGTGAATGGGGCTGCTGCTGCACCAGATAGCTTCCCCGCGGACCAGTTGCTGGAGCAGGTAGTCGCATACAGCGCTGACCAGCACCGCATGCGCGGCCTGCCTGCGCGTCACCTTCGGGTGCTGACCCATGATGCCGTCGCAGCCGGCGAGACCTTCCGGTCTGACACTGCCGTCCGAGGGGGCGGCCTGCGCATCCACAGGTTTCGCATTTCCTACACAATTGTCCGTGTAGGGCTTGTGGGACTTGCTGGCTTCGGTCGGCATGGCACACTCCCCTCAGGTGTTGGAGAGAGGTTAGGCGCACACGCCTATGTCAGTCTAGGCTTTGATGCCTAAATGGCATATTTGCGTTCAGGCACCATTTATATTCACGGTCGCCAGGGAGTAAGTCATGAGACTTGGGTCAGTAATCACGGCAGTTCTAGGCATCGTCTTAGGCGTGCCTGCTGCAGCCAATGCCGCGGACTTGAGGGGGCTGGGCGCGACCTGGCCGAACGCCGCTGATGTAAGCCGTTCTGTGCAATTCCATGCGTACCGCTGGGATGCCAACGGGGTGAAGTACGTGCAGATCAACAACTCGGCCGGTAGCCCCGTGGCCGCTCTGGCCGTAGCGGGGCGCCAGGTTCTGGTGCTGCCCATTGGCAACCCGGACACGGTGCAGGTGCTGGACGCCAGACCTGTAACGACTGCCGGGCAAGTCGTCTATGACGATGGGCAGCTCGTTATCACGGGCAGTCCGAGCGCCGGAACGCTAGTGGCCTATGCGGCCGAGGAAGAGTGTCGGGATCCCGTCGAGTGCGGCAAGGTGACGACCTTGCGTGCCATATCTGCGCCTCCGCCGGCCGCGATGGCGGCCGATGAAACTTGCACCGATCCGGTTTCCTGCGGTAAGTGATCAGGGCGCTGGCGCTATTAGGCGCTGGCGAGCTGAGTATCCGAATCGGGATGCAGCAAGGCGTTGATGTCCTCGTTGAACAAAACCGCTGAGAAGTCGTAACGACCGACTCTCAGCGGTTTTTCACGTGCGCGACCGCCATACGCTTGTGCCAGCAGAATGAGCGATCGACTGATATCTGCGCCCCTTTCCAGATCCTGCTCAATATCAGAATTCAGGGCTACGTTTACATGCACGGCGACCCACTCTCGCACGCCTAAGCGGCCAGTCCGTACGCGAAGGGTGACGCACCCGGCCACGCCGACTTGCAGGAAGCGCGCAATACTTCCGTGGGCCAACTGATATACGGCGAACTGCGTTGCCTTCGGAACATTGCTCAAGTTGTCAGTGAGCCGTACGTGGAAAGAAATGCCCGAATCCGAAAGAGCCGCAGCGATCGGGCCACTCGCCAGCGCCGCGCGTAGCCCGTGACTGTCCAGCAGCTCGGGCCTGATGGCTGCACGCCGAGCCCGAATCTCCTGATAGGTTCGCGAGCTAAGGCGCCACCAGAGCAGTTGAGCATCTTCGCGGTCGACGCTCTTATCTCGTAGCTGATTTTCTATCGGAGCGAAGTCCAGCAGCAGGTCATCCAGGAATCCGGCTTGTGCATCAAGCAGCCGCTGAGGCAGATCAGCTTGGTTCTGCGCCAAGCGGCGCAGAGTGCCCTTGTTTAACTCCGCAAGCTTGGATTCGGCCATCAGCCGATCTTTCTCCGCAGCTGCGGCCAGGGCCTCGGCTTGGTGCCGCGACACATGTGTGCCGACCAGCAGCCCGATTATGCTGAATAGGGCGCCGATCTCATGGACGGTAACCAGGTCGGGCTCCCGTGGTTGGATCTGCTGTGTCAACTCCAGAGCAATATTGACCAGAAGGACAGCTATGCCCGCGCCGCGCGAGCCATGACGCAGCGCGCAGACGACGAGAGCCATAAACATGGCTAGTCGAATCGGTAGCAGCAGGCGCCCCGGCCCGACCGAGTTGGCAAGCACGGTGGCAACGAGCAGGACGCCACTGGTCGCACCGATCCAGGTGTAGAGATCCGTGAACGCTTTAGCCAGCCTGGCGCGCGTGATCGCTTTCGACGCATTGAACATCGACGCGATCCAGAAGGCGGCGGGAACCACGGCGAACACTCCCAGCACCTTGCCTATGGCGTACGTCTCGAACAGGCTTGGAATCGTGACTTGCTGCGCGCCCAGAGGCATATTGCAGCTCAGAACGTACGCAATGCCGAGCACCGAGCCGACGAGCGCTGCCAGTGCAGCCACTGCTGCAAGGTTGAAAATCTGGCGCGGAGCGTGGTGTGAAAGATCAAGCCCGATTCGGCGCGCAAGGAGTGCGGCCGGAACGCTGGTTAAGGGGTATCCGAATATCGTAATCAGGGCCGACAGCGTCGTAAATGGCGGCACGCCGAACCGAGGGACCGTGAACAGCGTCAGTGCGACGGCATCGCAGATGAGCAACAGCGGCCAGCGGCGCATTGGCAGCAACAGCAACAGCGCGAGCCGCAGGCCCGACGCCAAGTCAGTGTAGAAGGGGACTTGCTTCAGGCCATAGCAAACAACGATGTATAAGGCGGCCGCCCCAATCCATTTCGCGATCTTCCCCGGCTTTTCCATACCGCTATTCCCATCCCCCTTGAGAAATCGCTACAGCCTCTTGCCATGAAGCGAGAGCATGGCGCGGCCATGCACCTGCAGACCTTCCAGTTCTTTCCCCTCCGCCATGATGGCATTTAGGCTGCGCTTCGTGCCAGCAAAAAGAAGCGTTCCGCGGCGAGGTATCTGGATCAGCTTTATGTGGTTGATACCAAAGTAAGTAAACGCATAAATGCCCTCTCCAAGCTCTTCGACGTTGTTGGCGGACGTGTCGAAAATGACCACGGAGCCGAGGTCGATCTCGCCCTTGAGGGAGTCGTCCCGCTGGACCGCGTAGCGGGCATCCTTGGCATCAATCCCCACGTTGAACTGGAACCATTCTTCTTTGACGACCAATGCGCTATCGAACGCATCATGTCGGCTTAACGGCGTGTTGGGCGGAATCTCAAACCCCTCAAGCTGCCGAATATGAACCAGTCCACCTTGCAGTGGCTTGATCGCCTCACCGCCGGCCATCTTGGCCCTGGCCTCAAGGTCGACGTACAGGAAGTCATAGGTTGTGACGCGGAGGGCATTGGAAATCCCCGTGGCAATCCTCTGTCCTGGGCTCCACCTTGGATTCTTGAGTCCTCGGCTGATGGTTGTCTGGTCCGTGCCAGCTAGTTCAGCGAGCTGGTTTGCCGACAGGGAGCCAATGAGGAAATTGAGGTTCTTATGCGCGAGGGTCATCGGCCTATGGTGCCGCGCATTAGCGACGCCTAACCGCCCGTGGATAGAGGTTATGCTCATATGCCTTGACCTGTCTAGGCGTTCATGCCTAAATGCGTGCCATGACGCCACGCGAAGCCGTACAAGCCCTGTACAAGGTCTGGCAATCGGACCCCGCAATCGCCCGGTTGGCTGGCACCAGCCAGTCCACCATCAGCCGGCTGCGCCGCGGCCGCATTAAAGGCTGCGACTACGAGCTTGGCCGCAAGCTGGTCGAGCTGGCACGCGCGGGCCAGCCCAGTACCGCGGACGCGGTTGCGGGAGGGGACAGCTGATATGGCGCGCCCCGATATCGTCATTCCGTTCGATGCAGTTATCGCTTCCATGGCAGCCACGGTACCGGCCGCCAACCACGGGTTCTACGTGCAAATGGTGGCGCCGTGAACGTGTTAGACGCCGCCCATAAGACGGCGCACGGCTGCGCCGGCGGCTGCGACGTGCTCGCCGTACGCATGGACATGAAACCTGGCGTCCTGCGCAACAAGGTCAATCCGAATAGCAGCACGCACCACCTGACGCTGGCCGAGGCCGACGAGATGATGGGGCTGACGGGAGACCACCGCATTCTGCAGGCGCTAGCCGCCCAGCACGGCTACGCACTCGTCCGAACGGAGCTGCCCGCGGTGGATGGCTCGCTGATGTCCAGCGTGCTGGCGTTCCTTGGGGCGAGCGGAGCCATGTCGACTGCATTGAATGGCGTGCTGGTCAAAGGGCAGATCACCAAGAACGCGAGCCGCGAAATCGATGCGCTTTGCGCCGACGTGCAGGCCGCCTTGCTGACGATGGCGCGGCTTGCCACGCAGAAGTCCGGACGCCTGGAGCCGAGCGCATGAAGACGCTCAGGGCGCTCGGGCTGCTCGGCGAGATGGAAGCGGCTCGCGCCGCGGTGTCTTGCCAGGACGCGACGACGGCTGACCTAGTCGTCGGCTTGCTGGTAGCTATGGCACCGGCGCAGCTCAGACTGCCAGAAGGCGATCCGGTGTGGCTTGGTATCGACCTCGCTGCTCCTAGTGCGGAGGGCGGCACGCCATGAGCACGCTGCTGATGGCGCAGTGCTGGCCGCTCAAGATGCCGCCCACGCCCAAGGCCGTGCTGATCTCGCTGGCCGACAACGCCAACGATCAGGGCTATTGCTGGCCGTCGCTGACCAAGATCAGCGAGCGGACATGCTTCGGCCGCACCGCGGTGATCGAGGCGATCAAGTGGCTGGAGGATGCTGGCGCGCTCCGAGCAGACCGGACCGATCGCTATCGCACGACGTACATCCTGACGCCCGCCGGCTTTGCACCCAAGGCCGGTGGTGACCAAGGCAACCAGTCCGGCACGCCAACTAGTCCGCCTCCCGTACTAGTTCGCAAGGCGGATAACGAGGTCCGCCTCCCGGACGACGAAGTCCGCCAGCCGGATTTCGAAGTCCGCCAGGCGGACACTAACCGTCAAGAACCGTCATTAACCGTCAATAAGAGCAACCCTCAGAGGAAGCGCGCACCCGCCGCGGAGATCGTCGTCGAGTTGCCTCCCTGGCTGGACCCGCCGCTGTGGGAATCCTGGGTCCGAGATCGGAAGGAGCGCCGCTTTCCGCTGACGCAGCGTGCCGCGGAGCTGTCGCTGGACGCGCTCGCCGAGCTGCGCGCCGAGGGCTGGACGCCGAAGGAAGTGATCGACAACGCCATCAAGCTCGGCTGGCGCGGCCTGTACGCACCCAAGAACGTTCCCCAAGGAGGCAAGCATGAAACGCGTCCATCTCGCAGCGGTGGAGGGGTTGGCGACGCTGTCCAGCGCGCCATCGACGAGCGAAACGCCCGCGATGCAGGCGAAGACCAAGGCGACACCATCGAAGGCACGTACACCGCAGCCGCTGCTGGATAAATTCTGGCTCAAGATGGCGCGGATGTTCGGCAACACCTGGGTCAGCCAGTACGGCGTGGATCCAGCCGGTGGTGCGGCTGACGATTGGTCCGCTGCGCTCGCCGGCTTGTCGCCCGAGCATATCGCCATCGGCCTGCAGGCTACGCTGGCGACGGGACGGGAATGGCCGCCGTCCGCGCCGCGCTTCCGCGCCATGTGCATGGGCATTCCCAGCATGGCCGCGGTTCGCCACCAGATGGCGCACCCCGGCGATGAGCATTCGCCCTTCATGCGTCAGTTCTGGAGCTTCCTCAACACGGCTGAGTACCAGTCTGGCGACGAATATCGCTGCGAGCGCGCCGTGAACGAAGCCTACGAGCTGACCTGCGAGCACGTCATGCGCGGGAAGCAGCTGCCGCCGCCTATCTCCGCGCTGCTGCAGCGGCAGAAGCCGGCGAAGCCGAAGGCGGCGAGCGAAGCCACGGCACGCGCGTCGCTCGCCGAGATCGCGGCGATGCTGGCGGCGCAGATACCGGAAGCGCAGGCGACCGCATGAACCTGGGTGACCGAATTGTCGGCGCGCTTGCGCTTCGCCCGATGACCATTCAGCAGCTCGCCACGTGCCTTTGCGCTTCCGACGAGGGCGCGCGGGCCGCCCTCAACACGCAGATCGATCAGGGCTTCGTCCGGCGCCACGGATTCGTTCGGCATCGCGTGATCTGGCAGAAAAAAGATTACGGCCCCATCCCGCGCCGTTACTTCCCGCAGCTGTTCGCATTGACGCAAGCCGGTCGCCACCATCGAGCCACGGAAATCAGCAAGTGACCTACATCAAGAGCCGCCATCAGTACCGCATGAACCAGCTCGGGAAGAAATCCCGATGGGAGGTGTGCGACTTCCACAAGGTCAGGTTCGAGGCCTATGGCGTAACCCGGCTCGGGCACATGGGGACGAAACGCTGCAAGGCGTGCGCGGCGGAGGATGGATGGTGGGATCAGGCCGAGCGCGAGCTTGGTTATCCGGCGAACCAGGACAAGCACGCCGTCTACATGCGCGCCACTGCGATCGGTGGTCTCCCGCTGGAAAGGTATCTGCGCTATGCCCGGCCGTAATCGCGCGCTTCGGTTCTCCAGCATTCCGGCAATGCCGTCTGCGCTGCGTGCCGCCGTGGAGGCGCAAGGGAAGGGCGGGGCGCGTGAGCCTGAAAACAAGGCGCGCGCGTCGAAGTACAACAACCACCCGACCACGGTGGACGGCATCCGCTTCGATTCAAAGAAAGAGGCTCGCTACTACGAGCAGTTGAAGATTCGGCGCGCCACTGGCGAGGTCCGCTACTGGCTCCGCCAGGTTCCCATGCACCTGCCTGGCGGCACGCGCTATGTCGTCGACTTCCTCGTGTTCTTTCGTGATCCGCACCGTGATCCGGAGTATGTCGACGTAAAGGGCAAGGTGACCGAGGTGTTCCGCATCAAGAAGCGGGAGATCGAGGCGGTGTACCCGATTAAGGTGCTGACGCCATGAAGCAAACGCCCCTCAAGCGCAAAACCGCGCTGCGCCAGGTATCCGACAAGGGGCTCAACAAGGCCCGTGTGCCCATCAAGCGCAGCCGCACGAAATCGACGCCCGTTCGCCAGTCTGCTGCCGGCGAAGGTTGCGCGCTGCAGGTCGCCCGCGTTTGCAGCGGCCGGCCCGAAACCGTCGTGCTGGCGCACCTGCGCTGGCTGGGCGACTGTGGCGCGGGTATGAAGCCGACCGACCTGCAGGCGGTCTACGCGTGCTCGGAATGCAACCGCTGGACCGACAGCCCCACGCCAGCCGAAACCGCCGACCGCCTGCAATACGAGGCAGATCGCAACTTCTATGCCCTGCGCGCCATCGTTCGAACGCAGCTGCGGATGGTTGCGAAGGGCATCATCACGGTGAAGGGCATGCGGCCGGCGGAGGCCATATGAGCCGATCGCGCGAGCTGGACGACCGCCTGAAATATTGGGGTAACGAGTACAGCCGGAAGGTGGTGCTGGGCAGCGGTGGTTCGTGGCTGGCTTCGTTGATTCGCTGGCACGGGCGTGCGCCTTCCGGTCTCGGCCAGGATTCGACGGACACGGAGGCCGATGAAGTCGAGGCGGCAGTGCAGTTCCTGGAAGTCCAGCCTGCAGGCCGGCAGATGGCTGAGGTGCTACGCGCACACTATATGTCTCACGAGCCAAGGGAGCGCAGGCTCCGCCGGCTGCAGCTGTCGACAGTGCGCTATAGCCAGTTGCTCCGGGCGGGCAGGATCCACGTGGCCAGTTGGCTGCGCATCCCGTTCGACGAGCCGCTGCCGCCCGATGAGCAGGCGGCGATGCTCGAATTCGTGACATCGCTTGATTAATTAATTTTTCTGTCGAGAATGGGCACCGTGACATCGCGTGGATGATGAAAAGAGGCCTGGGCTCCCGCCCGGGCTTTTTGCTTTTCTGGAGGCACGATGCAACTGCGAGCTGATGCCAGTACCCGCACCGGTTGGGTGCTGCGTGACCCCGAAACGCTGGAGTTCTGTTCGGCCACGCTGTGCGAGTCCGAGGCGGAAGCGCAGGCGTTGCTCGATGCCCAGCACAACATCCTTCCGGAAGCTCGGACCACCGAGCTTGTCCGGGTCGCGATCATCATTACCGCGGTGCCCGTAGGTCGATAACCAGGAAGTGGCAATCCGCTGAGCGGACCCTGGCATCTGGCGCGGTAATCCCATTCCCCGCATTTGCGGGGTTTTTCGTTTCTGGAGTTCGATATGCCAAGCGCGGCAACTCTCAGCATCAGCCAGAACGGCGTGCAGATGATCGAAGGCTTCGAGGGTTACAGCGCTACTGCGTATCCCGACCCGGGCACCGGCGGCGCGCCGTGGACCATCGGCTACGGCCACACCAAGGGCGTGCAGCCGGACCAGACCATCACCCGCGCCCAGGCCGAGCAGTTCTTGAAGGAAGACCTGGCGTGGGCGGAAGCGGCGGTACGCCTCAACGTGCGTGTGCCGATCAGCCAGAACCAATACGACGCGCTCGTGAGCCTTACGTACAACGTCGGTCCGCGCGGCTACCCCGGTCTGCTGTCCGCATTGAATGCAGGCGACTACACCGGCGCGCAGGCGCGATTCGGCGATTACGTCTATTCCGCCGGCCGCGTGCTGCAGGGTCTCGTTAACCGCCGCGCAAATGAGGCGGACCTATTCAGTCGCCGCTCGTGACGGCTCACTCAGCACAGGGAGCGCGGCATGCTCGGTGACAACGATCCGCAGAAGCCCATCCACCTGATGGATGTTGCTGCGTGGTTGCAGGGTGCGGCCTATCTGCTGCTGGCGTCTTTCGCTGGCGCGCTAGGCCACATCTTCGCGCGCATGGACGCCGGTAAGCCGGTGCGCCTGCGGGAAACGGTAGTCCAGGCTCTCGGTGCAGGTCTGGTTGGTCTGTTCGCCATGTGGATGTGCCAGGCGAGCAACTGGAGTCAGCCGATGACGGCGGTAACAGTCGGCGTCAGCGGTTGGTTGGGCGCCTCGGCGAGTATCCAGATGTTGCAGCGCTTCATTTGGGGTCGTCTTGGCCTGAACAGGAATCCGGATGATGACCCTTCTAAGTAACGCGTTCGCCGCGGTGAAGGCCGCTGGATCGACGGTTGGCACGACGGCGTGGTCGTGGATCACCGGCAAGGCGCGGCTGATCATCGAATACGCGCTGATCGCAGTCGTGGTTTCGCTCGCGGGATTCACGTTGGCGATCTGGTTGCAGCGGCGCGAGCTGGCGCAACAGGTCACCAAGCTGAGCGGCACCGTCGGCACGCTTAGCGGCACGGTGACGGAGCAGGCTGACGTGAATCGTCAGCAGGATGTGGCTCTGACTGAGCTGCGCCGCCTGCGCGACGTCGACAACCAGGCGCTGACCTCGCTGCATGGCGAACTGAACAAAGCTGGCGAGAAGGGCGAAAGCCTGCGCCGGCGCATTGCTGAGCTGGAGAAGAACAATGCGGATGCACGCGCGCTGCTTGATACCCCTGTGCCTGCTGAGCTTGGCTGCTTGCTCGACGGTCGGCCCTGCCAAGGTGCCGGTGGTCATGACGGAAACCAAAGTCGTCCCCCAGCGCCCACCTGATGGCCTGCTGGCGCTGTGCGACGCACCGGCTTATGTCCAGACCAAGCTGGTCCGAGACATGAAAGACAACTGGATCAGCGCCGACACGGCGTACAACGCCTGCGCCGCGCGAATGCGCTGCCTGGCCTGGTGGATCACCACCGCCAACCACGAGAAGCCAGCGGCCGAGTGCAAGCAGCTGCAGGCGGCGAGCAATGGACGTTGAGTCGCTGGCGCGTGAGTGGGAAGCCAAGGCCAAGTTCTGGGATAGCCAGGCTGCTCGCATGAACCGCGGTCGATGCCACGAAGGCGATCGCAACTTACGAATCGGAATGGCGGCGGCAGCGCGCATGTGCGCGGACCAACTGCGTGCGGCACAGGAAGGAATGGTCAGCGATGAGCAGCGAGACGAATCGGCAGGCTGATAGCGAGATCACGGATGCGGATTCGATGGTCGCGCTGGCTTCGATGATGCGCGACGTCATGGCCGGCATGGTGGCACTGGCCGAGGCAGTGCAGGCGCAGGCTGTGGCACTGCATGCACTCGCCGATGCCATTGCCGCGCCGGTCGAAGACCAGCCCGAAGTGGACAGCCGGCCGCGTTACATGGACGGCTCGCTGATCGAAGACTGATGCCTACCAAGCCACCGACGTTCCGTGTCCGCCGTCCTGTGACGCCCGTGCACTACGTGGCTCCCAGTCCAGCGCTGGCGCCCGCTGCACCGGTGGAACGATGGGGACAGGGGCGCGGCGGCAGGCCATGGCGGCGACTGCGTATCGAAGTGTTCGAGCGTGATCTGTACACCTGCCAGGTGTGCGCTCGAGTAGGGCGCGAGCACGAGCTGGACGCCGACCACGTCAAGCCAGTGTCGGAAGGCGGCACGGACGACCTGGACAACCTGCAGACCCTGTGCCGCACGCCGTGCCACCGCGACAAGACGGCGCGCGAGGCGGCCCGAGCCGCAAATGTTAAGAGAATCTGAATCACGTTCAGATTGGCTTAACAAACGGCGATTGTTAAGTGATTCTGAACGCCGTTCAGTTTCATTTAACAACCGGGGGGATCAAAAGTTGGGAGGGCAACCACCCCGGACACCGGGCGCCCAACCTTTTTTTTGCACCGTCACATCAGAAAAACGGTTTTTGCGATGCCCACTCCCCGGAAGCCCCACAACCTGAAGGTGATCGGCGGCACCGACCGTGCTGACCGCCTCGTGCGCGACGCGGTGGAAATGCCGCTGATCGACATCGCTCCGCTGCCGCCCGACTGGCTCCCCAACATCCACGCGCAGAAGGAATGGGAGCGCCTGTCCGCGATCTTGCTGGCGAACCGACTGCTTACCGAGGTGAGCCTCGGTCCTCTCGGTGTGCTCTGCGCACTCCACGGCCAGATCGTCCAGCAGTACGCCGCCGGCGTCGCACCGACCGGCCACATGTTGGCGCAGTACCGAAACATGGTGAACGACTTCGGCATGACGCCCGTTGCGCAAGGCAAGGTGAGGCAGCTTGGCGAAAAACCGAAAGCCAACCAGTTCGCGCGCAACGGCGCCAAAGCGAAGGGAGGGTGATTACGTTGGCATAGCCATCGACTATGCCAACGAAGTCCTGGCCGACAAGAAGCGAGAGCACCATGGCCTGCTGATCCAGCAGGCGGCTAAGCGCTTCCTCGCGGACCTCAAGCGTGCCAAGACGAAGCGGGCGCCTTTCATCTTCGATGAGTGGCAAGCCAACGACCCGTGCGACTTCATCGAAAAGCTGCCGCACATCGAGGGCGTATGGGAAACGCCAACGATCCAGTTGCACCGCTCGCATGTCTTCTTCGTCGTTCAGCTGTTCGGGTTCCGCAACCATGACGGTACGCGGCGATTCACGTCGGCGCTGTTCGCCGTGGCGCGCAAGAACGCGAAGTCGACGCTCGCCGCGGCGATCCTGTTGTATTGCTTCTGCTGCGAGGATGAGCCAGGCGCCCAGGTGATCACCGCGGCGACGACGTATAGCCAGGCTGCGATCATCCTCAAGCTGGCGCAGGCCATGGTGCAGAAGACGCCGGACCTGCGCGACTATTTTGGCCTGGGTGTGTGGGCCAAGGCCATCAGCCGGATGGAAATCTCCGGCTCGTTCAAGGCACTGCATGCTAAGGCCAGTACGCAGGACGGCTTGAACCCGTCGCACGTTGGCCTGGATGAGATCCACGCACACAAGACTCCCGATTTGCTCAACGTGCTGCAGTCCGCGGCTGGCGCGCGGCGCGCGGCGTTGTTCCTCTTCACCACCACCGAGGGCTATCTCAACCCTGGCCCATGGGAAGACCTGCGCAAGTTTGCGAAAGACTTGCTCAAGGGCGTGTTCGGTCAGGAGGCTGATCACTTCCTCGCCGTGTTCTTTGCGGTGGACGACAAGGACGAAGATCACGACGAGAAGGCTTGGCGCAAAGCTAACCCGCTGCATGACGCAAACCCGAATCTGATTCCAGCCATCCGCAAGGAATGGGTGGAAGCGAAGCGGATGCCGTCGAAACTGTCCGAGTTTCGGATCAAGCGGCTCAACCGTCCGGCGTCCACCGCCTCAGGTTGGATCGACCTGACGAAATGGCGACGCTGCGGCGGAAAGGTCGACCTGGATTGGTTGGCCGGACATCCCTGCTGGGGTGGCCTCGACCTGTCCAGCACGATGGATATCACCGCCTTCCGCCTCGTGTGGCTGGTGGACGGCGTGTACTACACCTATGGGTGGCGCTGGGTTCCCGAGGATCAGGTCAAGGTGCGCACGGAGCGCGCGACGGTGCCCTATGCCTCCTGGGTAGAACAAGGCCTGCTCAAGCAGACGCCCGGCGATGTCGTCGATTACGCCGTTGTAGAGGCCGACATCGTGGCTGCGTGGGAGCGGTTCCAGCCGCTCGCCATCGGCTACGACTCGTGGAACGCCGCGGACCTGGTGAATCGCCTAGTCACGCAAGGCTTGCCGATGGTGCAGTTCATCCAGGGAACGAAGAGCTACCAGCCTGCAATGCAGGCGGTGGAGATCGCCTATGTGGGCGGGAAGCTGGTGCACGGCGGCGATCCGCTGCTCACCTGGAATGCGTCGAACGTCGTGGCGCGCAAGGACAGCAACAATAACCAGGCGCCGGACAAGAAACGGTCGCCCGACAAGATCGACGACATGGTGGCGCTGTTCATGGCCATAGGCGTGTCGCTGGGCCCGGCGGAAGAGCCGGACGTGCATGAGCAGGCCTTTGTGGTGATCGACTGATGATGAACTGGCTACGCCGCAATGTGGAGCCGGCGCGCGATCGCGTGGATCCGGTCATTGGAAACATGGCCGACGTTAGCGACGTCGTGGTCAGTTCCGACCGCGAAGGCATGCTCCGCCTCTTCATGGATATGCCCACCGACGCCGGCGCGGTGGTTACCAGCGGGACCGCCATGCGCGTCTCTGCTGTGTATGCCTGCGTGAGGCTCATCGCTGGCGCCATTGGCGCGCTGCCGGTTGACATCTATAAGCGCGATTCCGATGGCAACTCGATGCCGGTGCACAACCACGATCTATGGTGGTTGTTCAACGAATCGGCCAGCCCGCAGTTCAGTTCCACCGCGTTCAAGGAATTCATCGTCTCGCAGATGCTGCTGCGCGGTGATGCCTTCGTCTACATCGTGCGTAATCCGCGCACGCTGGCGCCGGAGTCGTTCCTTCCGCTGCGTCGCGAGCAGGTGATCGTGGAGCGCGTTGCGCCGAAGGATCCGCGTCAGCAGCCACGTCTGGTCTATTACGTCACTACCCCCGATGGCGCATTCGGCGTGGAGCAGGAAGACATGCTCCATTTCCCCGGGCTGGGCTTCAACGGCATGACGTCGCTGTCGGTCATCCAGTGGGGAGCGCGTAACGGCATCGGTATTGCGATTCGCGCTGACGAGTTCGCCGGCAAGTTCTTCTCACAGGGTGCGCAGCCGCAGCACGCCATCACGACCGCCAAGAAAATGGAGGACAAGCAGCAGGAACAGCTGCGCGCGGCGTGGGTGGCGAAGTACACGGGCAATGGCCCTAATGGAGTTCCCCTAATCCTCACTGAGGGCATGGACGTCAAGCAGCTCACCATGTCGGCGGTGGATGCTCAGCTGCTCGAAACTCGCAAGTGGCAGATCGAGGACATCGCCAGGGCGTTCGGCGTCCCGCCGCACTTGATTGGTGTCACCGAGAAGGCAACGTCCTTCGGCTCGGGTCTGGAGCAGCTCGGTCAGGGCCTCATCAACTACACGCTGGCCCCGCACTTTGGGCGCATCGAGAACGAATGCAACCGGAAGCTTTTTCGCCGCGCCGGCACGTTCCTGCGTTGGAACGTCGACGGCCTGATGCGCGGCGACGCCACGGCGCGCGCGAACTACTACAAGTCCGCCCTCGGCGGCACGCAGAACCCCGCATGGATGACACCCAACCAGGTTCGCAAGCTGGAGAACCAGCCGCCCATGCCGGGCGGCGACGAGCTCGCGAAGCCGCAGCCGAAAGGCCCCAACGACCCGCCCAATGGAGGCAGCAGTGAACAAGATCCACCTACTCCGGGCAAATAAGCCCGGCACCGCCACGCGCTGCGAGCTTGTGCAGGGCGACGGCGAGGACACGCTGTACGTGTATGGCGTGATCGGGGCGGACTTCTGGGGCGACGGCGTGCCGGCCTCCGACTTCGTCAAGGCGGTCCGTCAGTCCACCGCGGGCCGCCTCAACGTCCGCATCAACTCCCCTGGTGGCGACGTCTTCGAGGGCGTCGCCATGGCGCAGGCGCTGCGCGACTTCAAGGGCGAGACTGTTGCCTACGTCGATGGCATGGCCGCCAGTGCGGCCACGTTCCTCACGACGGCTGCCGGCAAGACCCTGATGGCCAAGGGCTCGATGCTCATGGTGCACCAGGCGTGGACCGTCGCGATCGGCAACAGCACCGACCTGACCACGATGGCCAGCTTGCTGGACAAGATTGACAACCAGATCGCCGAGCAGTACGCGGCGAAATCGGGTGTTACCGTCGACCAAGCCAAGGCCTGGATGGCCGCGGAGACCTGGTTCAGCGACACGGAAGCCGTGGCCGCCGGCTTGGCCGATGGCCTGCAGGGTGACGACGGCGAAGAGCAGGGCGCTGGCGATGGATCCGCCGAGAACCGCGCCAAGCAGTGGAACCTCGAAGGCCTGCCGTTCGCCCGCGTACCGAAACAGCTGTCCGCCGTCGCTGCTGCGCCGGCACCCGCTCCAGCCCCTGCGCCGGCCGCCGCGCCAGCCCCGCCGCCGGCGGCCCCGGCCAATCACGACCACGAACGCGCGAGCCGCCTGCTCCGGCTGCTCGGCTCGACACCTGCGTAACGGCCTCCCGCACGCAGCCAACCAAGCCGCCTCCGGGCGGCTTTTTTATTGCCCCAAGGAAAGCACACATGACTCAGCCGATCCTGGCCCTGCGGGAGCGCCGCAATGCGCTGGCCAACGAAGCCCGCAAGCTCGTGAACGAGAACCCGGGCGACAAGTGGAAGCCCGAGCACACCGAACAGTTCGACAAGCTCAACGCCGACATCGAACGCGTCGACGGCGAGATCACCCGCAACCAGAAGATCCTCGACAACGACGCCGCGCGCGCCTTCAAGGATGCCGGCGTCCGCGAGCACGACACCGAGGAACTGACCCCGGCGCGCGCCGTCAACAAGTGGCTTCGCCACGGCACCGAAGGCATGAGTAACGACGACTGGGCGCAGGCCCGTCAGCTCATGACCGCCGAGAACAACGGCTTCAAGATCGTCCGCAACACCATGTCCGGCGATCCGGCGAACGGCGGCCAGGGCGGTTACACCGTGCAGACCGACATCGTCGCGTCGGTGACCGAAGCGCTCAAGGACTTCGGTGGCATGCGCGAAGTGGCCGAGGTCTTCCAGACCGAAAGCGGCAACCCGATGAACTTCCCGACGTCGGACGGTACGTCCGAGGTCGGCGAGCTGGTGCCCGAGAACACCACGGCCACCGCGCTCGATGCCTCGTTCGGCACCGTGGGCCTGAACGTGTACAAGTTCAGCTCCAAGATCATCACCGTGCCGTTCGAGCTGCTGCAGGACTCCAGCGTGAACATCGAGGCGTTCTTGGCCAATCGCCTGTCCACGCGCATGGGCCGCATCCAGAACCAGTACTTCACCACCGGCACCGGCAGCAGCCAGCCGCGCGGCATCGTCACCGGCGCCGCATCGGGCAAGGTGGGTGCGACCGGACAGACCGGCACCGTCACCTACGACGACCTGGTCGACCTGGAGCACTCGGTGGATCCGGCCTACCGCAAGCGCGGCAAGACCCGCTTCATGTTCCACGACAACACGCTGGCGGTGCTGCGCAAGCTCAAGGACCAGCAGGGTCGCCCGATCTTCCTGCCGGGCTACTACGACAACGGCATCGCCATGGGCATCCCGGACACGCTGCTCGGCCGGCCGTTCACCATCAACCAGGACGTGGCCACCATGGCCGCCAACGCGAAGTCGATCCTCTTCGGCGACTTCACGAACTACAAGATCCGCGACGCGATGCAGATCACCCTGTTCCGATTCACGGACTCTGTCTACACCTCCAAGGGCCAGGTGGGTTTCCTGTGCTGGATGCGCTCCGGCGGCAACCTGATCGATACCGGCGGCCCGGTGAAGTACTACGCCAACTCCGCGACCTGAGCGTCGCGCGTCATCTTGACCGGGCGGTCACGCCGCCCGGTCTCTTTCTCTCAGCATTGAGGTATCGATATGGCACAGGTACGAGTCTTGCGCGCCTTCCGCGGCGTGCCGTCGGGGGTGTTCGCGGAAGTGGTGGGGCGCGCCCTGAAAGATGGGCTCAAGGAGGGCGCGCTGGACGACCAGGTCACGGCGGAAGAGGTTCCGGACGCCGAGACGTGGGACGGCGTGATCGGCGAAGAAGATGGCGCTGCGGTCGAGCCTCCGCCGGTGCCTAACAAGAAGCCGGCGAACCCGGGGAAGTAACGCATGTACGAATACACCGGCCCCCTGTTCGGACTGCCGACGCCGTCGTCGGTCCGCATGCCCTACAACGTGCGGAGCGTCGTGGTCGTCACGCCCCCTGCAGGGGAGCCGGTGACGGTCGATCTTGCGCGCAAGCAGCTTCGCCTCATCAGCACCGACGACGACGAACTGCTAGCGCTGCAGATCGCCGCGGCACGCGTGATCGTCGAGGCGGCGGCCAACCGCGCGCTGGTGCGGCAGACCTGGCGTGTCACCTACGACCGCTTCGAAACACCGCTGCGCCTTCCCGGTGGCGATGTCGCTGCCGTGCATAGCGTGACCTACCTGGACAGCGACGGCGTGCGCCAGACGCTCGACCCGGCGCTGTACGCGGCGGATGCGGAAAGCGTACCCGGCCGCGTCGCGCATGCCCCGCACAAGCCGTGGCCTTGCACTCAGGCCGTGCCCGGCGCGGTCTCGGTGACCTACGACGTCGGCGCGGAGCCGGCCATGGTGGGCAACCCGCCCGAACCAGACTACGGCGCTAACGTGCATCCGGCCCTGCGCGCCGCGGTGCTGATGCTGGTGGCCGACCTGTACGAGAACAGCGAGTCGACCATGACCACCGGCGTAGCGATCGAGAACCCAGCCTTCGACCGCCTGATCTCGCTGGCGAAAGTGGTGACCATATGAGGTCCGGGCGCCTTCGAATGCGGCTGGCGCTGGAGCGGCCGGTGCAAACCAAGAACCCGACCAGTGGCGGCACGGTGGAGACGTGGGAGCTGGTGCAGGGCGGCATCCCGGCGGAGAAGTCGGCGCTCACGGCGCGCGAGTTCATCGCTGCTCAGGCTGCCCAGTCGCAGATCACCGGAAAGATCGTCATGCGCTGGATGGACGGCATCAAGGCGAACATGCGGTTGCGCGATGAGCTGACCGGCCAGATCTACAACATCGCCGGCGCGCTACCCGACACCAAGACGCAGCGCCGGTATCTGACGCTGCCGGTGAGCGAGGGCGTAAACCGTGGCTGATGAGCTGAAAATCACCGGCCTGGACGACACCATCGCGGCGCTCCGCGCGCTGCCGGCCGCGCTATCGGGCAAGAATGGCGGGCCGATCCGTAAGGCGCTTTTCGCCGCGGCGAAGCCGTTCCGTGACGAAGCGCGGCAGCGCGTGCGCCACCGCACCTGGAACCTGCACGACAACATCATCATCCGGCGCGACCGCAATCCAGCGGCATCGGGCGCGGCGGAGCGCTATACCGTCACGATGCGCACGCGTCGGCGCAAGTACGCCCACAGCCGCGTTAACAAGCGCCTGCAGCGCGCTGGGACGCGCTTCGCGGATTGGGGTAACGCGTACTACGGCAAGTTCCTGGAGTTCGGCACCTCGCGCATGCCGGCATATCCGTTCCTGCGGCCCACCTTCGAGAACAAGAAGACCTCGGCGGTCGACGTGTTCGCGGCAAGCCTGCACCAGGATGTGGCCGCCGCGGTTGAGCTGGCGAAGCGGGGAGGTGGTGGGTGATCACCGAGACCTATCCAATCCTGGCTGGCGATGCCGGTGTGGTAGCCCTGGTCGGCGATGGCATTCATCGCGTCGTGGCACCGCAAGGCACTCCCGCGCCGTATGTCGTGTTCGGCGGCGTGGCGCTTGAGCCGATCGTTTACCTCAACCGGGCGCCGGACGTGGACTACGACCGCGTCCAGATACACGCCTGGGCCGAAGACTTCGACACCGCGGCGGCGATTTCGGCCGCGTGCCGCGCGGCGCTCGACCCGTTCGGCTACATGGCCGGCGGCTACATCGAAGACCGAGACCCGGAGACGAAGCTGTTCCGCGTCGGCTTCGACTGGTCGTTCTGGGACGAACGCTAAACCACCTCCAAGCCGCCCGGTTGGCACGCCGGACGCCGCACAAGCCCGCCCTCGCGCGGGCTTTTTTTGTGCCCGAAACCCACCCTTATTGAGGAAAACACCATGGGCAAGCTCAAGACCCAGGGCACCGACGTCTACGTCAGCCCGGACGGCACGGCCGTCGACAAGATCGCCTGCGTGATGTCGTTCAGCGGCCTGGCCGGCCCGCGCGACCAGGTGGACGTCACCTGTTTCAGCTCGCAGGAACGCGAATACGAGGCCGGCATGGCCACGCCGGGCCAGGTCACCATCGGCGGCGCCTACGACTCCGCGGACACCGTGTTCGAGACGCTGGTGGAACTCAAGGAATCCGGCGCCGTCGTGCAGTGGTACGTCGGCGGCTCCGACGGCACCGCGCCGCCGACCGTCACCGGTAGCGTGCTGACGCCGCCGACCAGCCGTACCGGCATCAGCTTCAAGGGCTACGTGGCCGACGTGAGTTGGCAGCTCGAAGCGAACAACGTCTGGAAGTTCGAGCTGGTGATCCAGCGTTCGGGTGCCTGGACGCTCTCGCAGAAAACGCCCTGATCCACCGTAGCGGTGGCCCACGTTTTGTCGCTGGCGCGCGGGAAGACACCGCGTTGTCCACCGTGGCGCGGCCCGCGCGTCGGCGGCACCTATCTGTTCAACGGTGATTTCCCATGACGAACGAAAAAAAGTCGGTCGTCCTCGACGATTTCGAGGCGCCCAACGGCTACGAACGCACCATCACCATCGGCGAGAAGTCGCGGAAGTACTTCATCACCGAACTGTCGGATGCCGAGTGCACCAAGGTATTCGACACCACCAATGGCAAGGGCGTGCGCGACCCGGAGAAGGTCGCCACGCTGTCCGCCCGTGCGGTCGCCGCGAGCGTCACCCGCGAGGATGGCTCCCCGATCAGCTATGCCGAGGCCCGCGCGTTCCGGCGCCCGCTGCTGGATGCCCTCATCAAGGAAGTCCTGGACATCCACGGCTATGGCGCCGACCAGGCCGCGGTCGTCGAGGACCACGTAAAAAACTGAGCCGGGGCGGCGAGGACTTCCTATGGCATGTCCTCGCCCTCCGAATGGGTGCGACAGTGGCAGAGCTGCGCCGTCGCATGACCCGCTCGGAGTTTTTCAGCTGGCTCGCCTTCGCCCGGGTGTACCCGTTGGTCGAGGCGCCCATCGGCCCCGTGCAAACCGCAACCGCGTTCGACGGCGATCCGCCCGCGGACGTCCCCGGCCTCGACATCGAGATCGTCCAGGCCTTCGTCTCTTCCAGCCGACAGTCCCGCGGGTGATCTATGGCTAACAACGTCGGCACCGTCTCCATTGACCTGGAGGCGCGCATCGCCAAGCTGGAGTCCGACCTGGGGCGTGCTGCGCGCATTGCCGAGCAACGCGCCAAGGAAATCAGCCGCACGCTGGCCGGCATCGCCACCGCGATCGGTGGCGCGTTCAGCGTCGGCGCCGTCGCCCACTTCGTGCAGTCCGCACTCGACGTGCAGGACGAGATCAGCAAGCTGTCGCAGAAGGTGGGCGTCAGCACCGAAACCCTATCTGGCTGGCGCCTGGCGGCTCAGCAGGCCGGCGTGGATGGCGAGGGCTTCAACAAGTCGATGGTGAAGCTGGAGCAGGCTGCCACGAAGGCGGCGGCCGGCAACAAAGCGCAGATCGCCCAGTTCAAGGCGCTCGGGATCTCGGTCACCGACGCCAGCGGGAAAATGAAGTCGACCGAGCAGCTGTTCGGCGAGGTGGCCGATCGCTTCTCTCAGCTCAAGGACGGCGCGACGAAGACCGCGCTGGCCACCGACCTGTTCGGCAAATCCGGCGCCCAGCTGATCCCGCTGCTCAATGGCGGCAAGGCCGGTCTCGACGACTACATCAAGATGGCCAAGGACTTCGGCCTGATCGTCAGCAAGGACGCGGCGCCGACGGCGGAGCGCTTCAACGACGCGATGGAGCAGTTGTCCTTCGTCGGCAAGGGCGTGGCCAACCAGCTCGCCACGGTGCTCGGGCCGGTGCTGGCCGACATCGCCGTCAAGGCCGCGACGTTCTTCCGCGGCGACCAATGGAAGGCGACGCTGGATACGATCGCGGCCGGCGCGCAGGCGGTGGTCGACAACTTCGACGCGATCATCGACGCCGTGACGCGGCTCGGCGAGATCGCCGCGGCGGTGTACACGCAGAACCTGCTGCTGAACGGCGCGCGCTGGATCGCCAGCATGGGCGGCCAGCTCGCGGCGCTCAAGGCGCTGGTGGTGGCCCAAGCCGAGTGGGGCGCGGTGACCTCGGCCAGCTTCTCGTCGGCCATCAAGGAGGTCGGCCTGCTGGGCGTGGCGTTCAAGCTGCTGGCGGCAGGCTTCGTGGGCTGGGAGATCGGTTCCTACCTGCGGGACCAGTTCCTCGAGGTGCGCCTGGCCGGCATCGCGCTCGTGGACGGCCTGCTGACCAGCTGGGAGAAGATCAAGGCCGGCGCACTGATCGCCTGGGAGGCCATCAAGGCCGGCGCCGTCGGGTCGTTCAACACGATTCGCACCATGCTGGCGGACCTGGCCGGCAGCGAGGCGGACCTGCTGGACAAGCTGCCGTTCCAGAGCGGCCGCGTCGACCAGCTGCGCGACGTCGAGAAGCGCCTGCGCCCGGCCACGGCCGCCGCCGACGACTTCGCCGCCGCGGTCGCGCGCATCAACGCGGAGGCCGAGAAGAACATCAAGGCTATCCACGAAAACACCACCGGCTTGGCCGACTACGAGATCGCCGCGGAGGCGGCCAAGAAGAAGGCAGCCGCGCCGCTACCGAAGATCCCCACGGTAGACACCCGGGAAGACTTGGGCGCCGACTTCGCCGCTGGCGTGAAGAAAGCCAATACCGCGCTGGAGCAGTTCAACAAGCTGGTGGAGGAAGCCTTCGCCAAGAACATGGGCACCGACGACAAGATCGTCGACAAGCGCGTGGAGGCGATCCGCAAGCTGGCGGAGGAAGGCGGCAAGGCTATCGCCGGCGGCGCGCCCGTCATCGAGGTCCAGAAGAAGCTGGGCGCGGCGATCGACCAGACGAACCAGTACTACGACCGCCAGATCAGCCAGGCCCAGAAGGGGATCAACGAATACAAGTCGGCCATGGACCAGCGGCTGGCCACCGACAAGCAGGCGCTCGACCTGCAGGTGGCCGCCCTTGGCATGAGCGATCGCCAGATCGCGCTGGAACGTCAGCTGATCGACATCCACCGCGAGAGCGAGGCGGAGCTGGCCAAGCTCAACGACCCGAGCAACCGGGTCCAGATGACCCAGCAGGAGTACGACCAGAAGCTGGCGCTCATCAAGAAGTACGAGGCGGAGCGCGTCCAGGCGGCGCAGGATGCCGACGCGACGATGCTCAAGGCGGAGCAGGACTGGAGCCGCGGCGCACAGCGCGCCATGCTCAATTTCGCCGACCAGGCCGGCAACGTATCGAAGCAGACCGAGGAATTGGTCACCGGCCAGCTCAACAGCTGGACGGACGCGCTGGCCAACTTCGTCACCACGGGCAAGATCAGCTTCAAGAGCCTCGTGGATTCGTTCGTGGCCGACCTGGTGAAGATGGAACTGCGCATCCTGGCATCGCAGGTGCTCACCTCGATCTTCGGCAGCGGCGGCTTCGGCGGCACGAACGGGCAGGGCGGCCTCAGCTACAACAGCCAGGGTTTCGTCAGCCAGGTGAATGCCAAGGGCGGCGTCTACAACTCGGCCAGCCTGTCTCGGTTCTCCGGCCAGGTGGTGAGCAACCCGACCATGTTCAAGTTCGCCAACGGCGCGGGCCTGATGGGCGAGGCCGGCCCGGAGGCGATCCTGCCCCTACGTCGCGGCAGCGATGGCCGCCTGGGCGTGCGTACGCAGGGTGGCGGCGACGGCGACGTCAATGTCCAGGTCAACGTCACCAACAACGGCCAGCCCGTGCAGGCGCAGCAGACGGGCGCGCGGCGTGACGGCGATACGGTGATTATCGACGTGGTCCTGGACGCGGTCGCCAGCGACATCAACAAGGGCGGCCGCACCGCGCAGGCGATGCAGCAGCGATTCGGCGTGCAGCGCCGCGGCGTTTCGGTGGGAGGTGGCTGAACATGTCGAATCCGACCTGGCCGGCGGGCCTTCCCACGCCGCTGGTGGCGAACATCAACTACGCACCGCTGGTAGACCCCATCCTGGCCACGCAGATGGAAGGCGCCATGAAGACCCGGCGGCGCTTCACCGCGCTGCCGGAGAAGCTGACCTGCTCGGTGATGTTGACGCAGGCGCAGCTGGCGACGCTGCAGGCGTTCGTCAAGACCACGCTCAGCTACACGTTGCCGTTCGACTGGACTGACTTCCGGGACGGCACCGCGGCAACGTACGTGTTCTTGAAGACGCCGAGCGAGCAATACGTGGCCAGCGCCGAAAGGCTATGGCGTGTTGATCTCGAACTGATGAAGGAACCGTAATGCGCCAGGTATCCACACGCGCGCTGCAGGCGATGCTGGCGCCGCAGACCGCGGAGGTGTTCATCCCGTGCCTCAAGGTCGAGCACCCGTCCTTCGCCTTGCCGATCCGCGTTGCCCACAACACCGAGACGGTCACCCGCACGGACGGCAGCTATCTGCCGTTCGCCTTCCAGGTGAATCTGCCGGATCAGCGCGAAGACCAAGTGCCGCAGGTAACCGTTACCTTCGACAATACGGACCTGTCGATCAACTCCGCGATCCGCGACCTCACCGGCATGCCGTCGGTCACGCTGGACGTGGTGCTGGCCAGCCAGCCGAACACCATCGAGGCCGGGCCGTTCGCCTTCTCGCTATCCGATATCACCGCCACCACCGAGACGATCACCGGCACGCTGGCCTACGAAGAGGACGTCTTCTCCCAGGCCTGCCCGGGCCAGCAGTACCTGCCCACCAACAGCCCCGGGCTGTTCCTGTGATCCCCGCCTGGGCCGGCCCCTATGTCGGCCTGCCGTACGCCGACAAGGGCCGTACGCGCGCTGGCGCGGACTGCTGGGGCGGCGTGCGGCTGGTTCTGGCGGAGGTGTTCGGGGTGCTGCTGCCCGACTACGGCGACGCCTACCCCTCGGCGGAGGATCGGGTGGCGGTGGCTGGCGCGGTGGCGGCGGGCCTGGCTTCCGGCTGGGAGCTGGTCTCGGCGCCGGCGGCCGGCGACTTGCTGATCCTGCGCATCGCCGGCCGCCCGTGGCACTGCGGGATTATGGTTACGGCAGATCGGTTCCTGCATTGGTCGCCCAGGGCCACCAGCTGCATCGAGCGCCTGGATTCCCCGCAGTGGGCGCGCCGGATCGAAGGGGTATATCGTATCGGCCGAACTGGGGAATGAAGGATCGACGATGCGACACGTATTGCTTGGAATTGGCGTCTGCCTGTTGGCGGGGTGCTCCGTCGGAATTAAGGATGGCGACGTGGGTTCTCTCAAGGCACAGTTCTCGGCGCCAGTCACGTACCAGGAAGCCTATAGGCGCGCCGGTGCATATGCACGTCATTGCCGAACCAGTACGAACATCCTCCGGGAGTCGTTCGACGTTGGCGGAGATCTCTTCACGGATACCGAAAAGGGCGTTGTGCGAATTTCCGCGCCTGGAACCGGGAAAGATCTAGAGCGCATTGACATTGCCAAAGACGGCGATGGCGCATCCGTGACCGTGACCGCTTGGGGCACTGGTATTTGGGATGAGCGAGAGATGGAAGCTGCAAAGCAGTCGATTGTGACTGGAACACCTACCTGCCGAATGTAGCCGGCGAAAACAACTTTCTTTTGAAGCCCGCCTCGTGCGGGCTTTTTTTATGGACCATCATGACCAACGAATGCACCGTTGTTGCTCAGCCGAACGTGATGAACGGCGAAGAGCGAGTTTTTGCCCAGTTTCAGGCAGGCCAGTCGATTTCCGAAATGCTCGGTGAGTTCGCCAGCCAAGCCTGCGATGTGCAGATCGGCGGCTACCCGGTGCCGCGCGCGATGTGGGCGAAGGTGAAGCCGCGCGCTGGGCAATATGTGCATGTCGTGGTTTTTCCACAGGGCGGGAATGGTGGAAAGATTCTGCGCATTGCTGCGATTGTCGCATTAACCATTTTTGCGCCGGGTATCGGCTTGGCAATTGCGCCTACGCTTGGCGTGTCGTCCGCCATAGCGACGGGCCTGGTAATGGCAGTCGGCTCGCTGCTTATCAATGCTTTGATTCCGCCTCCAACGCCAAAGGTTTCCGGCGGCGGTGGCGATCCTTTCAACCAGCTCGCTACGATCACCGGCACGAGCAATCAGGCCGCGCCGTACAACGTCATTCCGTGCGTGGTCGGCTCCTACCGGATGTTCCCGCCGCACGCCGCGCTGCCCTACACCGAGATCAGCGGCAATGACCAGTACCTGCGGATGCTGCTGGACCTAGGCTACGGTGACCTGGATATCTCGGATATCCAAATCGGCTCGACGCCGATCGAGAGCTATGACGACGTGGAGTGGCAGATCAGCACCACGCCCACGCTGTTCTCGCAGGACATTTTCGAGGCCGCGGTGGGCACCGCGCTTAACAACAGCGGCGACAACGACACCCGCACCACGCAGACCGGCACTACGGAAATATCGCTCGACGTGGTGTTCAGTGGCGGCTTCTACGGCGTCGACAACAAGGGGCGCACCGTCAGCGGCTCGACCAGCTTCACCGTGCAGTATCGGCCGGTTGGGTCGGGCACCTGGTCCTACGCCAACGGCGCCACGGGGCTGAGCCTCACCGGCGGCCTGACGAATGGCGGCTCGACCTTCAACATTTCCAGTTCGGCCAAGCAGACGCTGCGCACGGGCATCCGCTGGACGGTGCCTATCGGCCAATACGACGTGAAGGTGACGCGCGGCACGACGGCTTTTGGCAGCATCCAGTTCGCGCAGAGTGCGGCCGCGTGGTCGGTGATCCGCTCGATCAACCCGCAGCTGCCAAGCACCACCGGCACGTTGAAACTGGCCGTTCGCATCAAGGCCACCGACCAGCTGCAAGGCGTGGTGCAGAACCTGTCCGTGCTGGCCTCGCAGAAGATCCCGCGCTGGGACAAGGGTGCGCAGGCGTGGTTGCCCGCCGTGGCCACCAACAACCCGGCGTGGATCTATGCCTGGCTGATGACGCGGTGCCCGGCCGTCATGCGTCGGCTGGCGGACTCGCGGTTGGATCTGGACGGCATCGCCGACTGGGCCAGCGAGTGCGACACGAAGGGGCTGCAGATCGGCTTCGTGATGGACAGCTCCCGCGCGTTCGGCGACGTGGTCCGCGATGTGCTGGCCGCCGGCCGGGCCAGCTTCGGCCTGCGCAACGGCCGGTACAGCGGCGTGCGCGACTTGCCGCAGACCGTTCCGGTGCAGATGTTCACGCCGGTGAATAGCTACGGCTTCAGCTATGCCCGCGTGTTCAGCAATCCGCCGCACGCGCTGCGGGTGAAATTCACCAACCCGGAGGCGAGCTGGCAACAGGACGTCCGCGTCGTCTACTGGGACGGCTACAACGCCACCAACGCCACGCGGTTCGAGGAACTGGACCTGCGCATGGTCACGGACCCGGACGCCGCCTGGCGCCTCGGGCGCTACCACCTGGCCGTGATCTGGAAGCGACCGACCACCTACACCTTCAGCGCCGACATCGAGCACATGGTCTGCGAGCGTGGCGACCTGGTGCACGTCGCGCACGACATCATCGCCTGGGGCTTGGCCTGGGGCCGGGTGAAGGCGATGAGCGGTAGCACCATCACGCTGGATGGCCCGGTGACCCTGGAGTCGGGCAAGAGCTACCAGGTGCGGATCCGCGGCGCCAACGGCACCGAGTCCACGGCGAACGTGACGAACGGGGCCGGCGCCTGGATTTCGCTCAACCTCAGCAGCACGCCAGCGGGCGCGCCTGGCGACTTGTTCGTGCTGGGTGAGGTCAACCGCACCGTGGCCGAGCTGATCGTGAAGTCGGTCCTGCCGTCTAACGACCTGTCGGCACAGCTGGTGTGCGTCGACGCCGCGCCGGACGTGCTGACGGCCGATGCCGGCACGCCGCCGCCCTTCGTCAGCGACATCACGGGCGTGTCCTGGTGCGCGCCGCCGGACCCGCCGGTGGTGACCATCCGGGCCGGCGACAGCGCGGCGGACGACGCTGGCGTGGTCCAGGCCAGCCCGGGCGTCTCCGGGGCGCCTGCGCCTGGCATCTACCGCGTGCCGATCAGCGCCGGCGGCTGCGTGGTCACCGATTCGCTGCTGCCCGACATGCGCCGGGCCGGCGAGGTGGCCGTAGGCGATTACCTGCAGATGGCTGACCAGGTGACGCTGGCCGACCGCACCGACCGGGTCACCTACAGCGAACCGAAGCTGCAGCCCTGCGTCGAGATCGTCACCGTCTCGGGCGCGGTGCTGCGCTGTTCGACCTCCGCGCCGATCCCCACGCCCTCCGGCGTGGTACTGGCGCCGCACTTGGCCGGCCGAAGCGTGGCGGTCAAGGACGGCGATGGCGTGCGCTGGGAGGCCGTGGCGCGCCTGCGCGGCATCGGCATGCAGGTCGTGCAGCACATCACCGTCAACGATGGCTGTTTCTGGGCTGGCGCTGAGCCAGGCCGCTACATCCTCCACCACAACAAGCGCTCTGCCGAGGTCGATTAATGGCCGCTTCCGCCCCCGTCCAATATGAAATCCGCTGGCGCGAGACGGGCACGCTGCAGTGGAGCAAGGTCGCCACGGCATCGGTGACGGCCGAGCTGGTCGTGACTGGCCTCGATCGCTCGAAGAACTACGACTTCGAGGTGCGCGCCGTGTCGGCGTGCGGTGCGAAATCGGTGTGGGTGCCGAGCGGGTACAGCGTGCCGAACTCGTCGGCGCCGCCGGCGGTGGCCACGCTGGCCGCCCAGTCGGTTTCCGACGGCGTGCTGCTGACCTGGACCACGTCCACCACGCCGCCGGCTGGCGTGGAGTACGAGGTGTGGCGCAGCGACACCAGCGGCGGCACCTATGCGCTGTTGAACCGCGCGCGCACGCTGAGCTACACCGACGGCATCACCGACGGCGTGACGCGCTGGTACAAGGTGCGCGCCATCAACTTCGCCGGCGTGGCGGGCGCCTATTCGCCGATCGTCAGCGGCCGCGGCAAGACCTCCGCCGATGGCGCCGATGTCACTGGCCAGCAGACCGGCATCAACGTCGGCAATCCGTACTTCCTGAAAGACCTGTCGAACTGGACTCCCGACCACACGCCGGGCTGGTACTGGGAGACGGGCGCCGGCAACAAGCCGGATCCGATGTTCAATACCTACGTGGTGCACGCCGGAAGCACGGCGCTGGCGGGATCGACGGCAACCGACAACCTCCGCAACAGCTACCACATCAACGTTCGGCCAGGTCAGCAGGTGGTGGCTACGTGCTGCGTCAAGGCGATCGGCGCGCCGAATGCTGGCGCGCTGGCCTACGCGCGCATTTCCTGGCGCGACATCAACAACGCCGAGCTGTCGACCTCGGCGCCGGACGGCAGCACGGCCTATCCGCGTTGCGGCTCGGCCGGCACGGGCACCTACACGCAATGCGTGACCAAGGTCGTGGCGACGGCGCCGGCGAACGCGGTCTACGCCGTGTGCGAGCTGGCCGCGGTGTCGCACACCTCGGGGTATTTCACCTACTGCGGTGCCACGATCAACATTCAGCCCAGCAGCCTGGATGAAGTTCCCGACAGCTCGGTCTATACGCGCGGCATCCAGTCGTCCGTCGCTGAGCTGGTGGATAACGCCGACTTCGAGGCCAGCACGTCCTCGAACCCTGTGCCCGGGTGGACGGGAGGCAGCGCCAACCTGTCCTATGCCACCGCCGGCGCAGCGTTTGCCGGCAATCAGAGCCTCGCTGTGACCACGGCGCAGCAGTACGGTGCGGCGGTCAGCAACCGCGTGTATCCCTGCAGCCCGGGCGACGTGTTCCTGATCTCGGCGGCCATGGTGAACTGGATCAACACCGGTCCCACGTTCGCGCAGCTGGTGTTCTTCGACAAGAACGGCGGCGTGGTCGGATCGGGTGGTCCGTCGACCACGTCCGCGAGTTGGAATACCTACCAGCAGCAGGTGACGGCGCCGGCGGGGGCGATTTCGTTCCGCCTCTACCTGCAGAACAACGGTCCGGCCGGCTCGCAGTCAGCGTTCGACGGCGTCCGGCTGTCTCGTTTGCGCAGCCTTGCCAATGAGGTGAAGGGTACGCTCAGCACGCAACGCAACTTGCCCACCGTCTCGTTCGGAAACTACGGTAGCGGCTGGATCGGCCTGTCGTTCGGCTACAACGCCACGCCTACCGCGGCGACCATCACCGCTACTGCGGCGACCCTGCAGGCGGGCAACGACACGATTTCGTATAACGCATCCGCCGTCGGTGTCACCGGCTCCGCTGGCGCTACCGTCAAGTTCTACCTGTACTACGACGATCCGAACCTTATTGGCGGCAGCCAGACCCTGCAGGCCACCACCAGCAACATCACCGCGATGGCGAACAACAATCGCCTGCTGCTGGGTACAGCAACGGTGGTGTTTCCCACCAGCGGCAGCAGCGGCGGTTCGGGTGGCGGGGCCTGCGTCACGGTCGACTCCTGGCTGCCCGGCCACGGCGAGGCCGGCGCGATCGCGGTGGACGATCTGTTGGAGCTGGTGGTGGACGCCGCGACGTTCCGGCGCCGCGCGGGCAGGGTGACCTACGCCGTGCGGAAGCTGGCGCCATGCGTGCGGATCATCACCGAGAGCGGCATTTCCCTGGACTGCTCGACCAGTGCACCGATCCTGTGCAGCGACGAATCGCTGGTGCTGGCGCCGGAACTGGTCGGGCACCTGATCCCGGTAAGCGATTTCGGCGACCACCGTCACGAGCGCGTCATCGCGGTCGAAGACATCGGCGAGCGCGAAATCATCCATATCACCTGCGAGAACAGCGTCTTCCTGGCCGGCCGCACGCGCGGCCGCTACATCGGCCACCACAACCTCAAACCGACCTGAGAGGATCGCATGAGCTACACCAAGGTTTCCCCACAGCCGCAGCCACGCGACCCCGACAACAGTGACATCGGCGCGCCGGGCCTCTATCCCAGCGAAGTCGCGGTGCAGCTGGATACCGGCGAATACGTGGCTGTCTACGTCGAGCGGACGTGGCAGGAAAACAACGCCGGGTTGGCTTTCTACACGTCGGCGCGGCTCATCAACGCCGACGGAAGCACCAAGCTATGCGTGGCCGGCAAAGAGATCGTGATCGAGGTGCGCACCGCCAGCGTGCAGAAGGACATCCAGGACTATGGCGCCGACGCGCTCACGAAAGAGCATGTCCTCGCCGTGCTGGGAGAGCAGACCACGCAGGTTCCGGTGCCCGACGGCCAGCCAGGCGAAACGATGTCGATGATGCGATGGGATGCCAATTTCCTCGCCAATATCAGCGTTCGGCAAGCGATCGCCGCGGTGGCATGCGCTGGTGAGGTGACGACGCTGGCGGACCTACTTTAGGGGCGCCACCGGCGGCCAACTCAGTCTAGGCCGCCGAAGGGGCAGGGCTTGCCGCGGTTCATCTCGTAGATCTGGACAGCGAAGTGGTGTTTGGTGCTGTCGGGGGCGAAGCGGTCGAACTTGCCTCGCGGATCGACCGCGCCGTCAGCCAGGACAAGCTTGTTCCACCGGTCGCCCGAGGCAATCCAGCGCTGAACATGGCGCATGGGCAGGTTCGGCCGCCGACACCGATAGATGGCCACCTCGTGGATCCCACCATCCCGAAGCATCACGTCAAGGTGCCAGACGCCGCCGCGGCGAATCAGCCAGGCAAACTCAAGGGAATGGAATGGCTTGACCATGTGCGCGTGCCAGCGCTCCAGCAAGGCGCCGCCCCGCAGCCGCTGCTGCTCCCATTTGATCTCGACCTGGCCCATGCCATCAGCCTACGCCGGCGCCGTCTCCGCACCGGAGACACCGGGTGTAGGCTGGTGCTTCATCCCGGGAGGGTCGCCGCCATTTGTTATTCCGCGCAAATTTGGGCCGACTTCAAGAAATATCAGCGGCTTGGCGGTGAACTCGATATCGAGGGATACGTCAAGCTGGCGGGCTGGGCAAAGGCCAAGGGTGCCTGGATCAAGGCAGTACCCAAGGCGATGCGCAACGCCTTCATGGAGCCGACGGGGCCTGCTGAGCAAGAAGCCAAGGACGCCGCGCTTGAGGCCTACCGCGCTGCCGAACTCGACCTGCAGCGCGAGATAGCCGAGCAGACCGAGCGGCTGGAGAAAGCGAAGGTTGTCCTAGCCGGCCCGAAGCCCACCAAGAAGGCAGCCACTGACCAGCGCGTCGCTGGCGACAAGATCAAGGCGGCGGAGAAGCGTTTGGCCGAGGTGCGCGACTTCGCGGCGCGGGACGGCTACGACCGGATATGGCCTGGCCATTTCGCGCCGCTGCTGATCCGCGACCCGGCCACCGGCGAGCGCCGTGTCGTGGCGGCGCGCTACCGGTGCCGCCTGCCTGGCTGGGACGAGGCCATGGAGCGTGAGAAGCCGGGCACCTACAACGCCCGCCGCGACAAGCTGTCGACGGTATGGCGGCAGCTTTTCGGCCACAACCACGGGCTGGTGGTCGCCAGCCGCTTCTACGAGAGCGTTTCCCTCCACCGATTGCAGCAGCGCGAGCTGGCGCCTGGCGAACGCGACTTGGCCGTTGAGGTGGAGTTTCAGCCCGAGCCAGCCCAGGAAATGTTCTTGGCCTGCCTGTGGCGCTATAGCGAGGCCACGAGCGACGAGCCGGGCTTCTATTCCTTCGCGGCCGTCACCCGCGACCCACCGCCCGAGGTGGAGGCCGCCGGCCATGATCGCTGCATCATCGCTATCCGGCCGGAGAACATCGACGCCTGGCTGGCGCCGGACCCGAAGCACCTGGGCCTGATGACGGCGATCCTGGACGATCCCATCGACGCCTACTACCAGCACGACCTGGTCAAGAAGGGCGCCGATTAGGGCGATCCAACCCCGTAAAAGGTCAAGGTGAGGTCTTACTGAATCATCTACTTACGTCCAGATGACCCGTAAAACGAATGGCCGGGAACCCGCGCCGTTGGTGCATCGTGCATGCGACTCTTAATCAATTGGTCGTAGGTTCGAATCCTACACGGCCCACCAATAAGCAAAGCGCCCAGGGAAACCTGGGCGTTTTTTTTGTGCGGCGATTTTGCCATCGGCTTATCGATCGCCCGCGCGGAAAGCGCACATCGCGATGATCCGCACCGCCATTTTTTCACGCGGCGATCATATCGCTTGACCCGACGTCTCATTCCGCACCTCTAAAGCCCCGCGCATCTTGTGCGCACCGTCATGCGCCTCGTAGCCTCCCGGCCCGCTGGGTGGTCCAGCCAGGGGGAATTGCAGTCATGACGGAAACAACATTCGACGCAGTCGCTGCGGAAGCGAAATTCGACGTACTCGCTCATGTCGAAGACGTCGGCGATGTGCACGGTGGTCCCGGCGAATACGTCGGCACACGCGGCGAGAAAAAATTCATCGAAGGATTCGCCATCACGCTCATGCCTCCGCTGCCGAGCCAGGTGGGGCTGCGCTATCGCGCGGATATCAAAGGCTCCGGCGATACCGGCTGGGTCAAGGACGGCAAGTTCGTCGGCTCTCGCGGCAAGCGCACGCCGGTCGAGGGTTTCAGCATCGAGCTGAGCGGCCCGCGGATGTCCGAGTACGACGTGCTCTACATGGCGCATATCGGCGACATGGGCGACACCGCCTGGCTGGCCAATGGCGAGTACTGCGGCCTGCATCGGCAGGGGCATCTGATCGAAGGCATGGCGGTCAAGATCGTGCCGCGCAAGCCGAACTACATCACGCTGATCTCCAAGGCCTCGTCCGGCAGCGGCAAGGCGCTGGTGATCACTGCGCCGGCGTCGCCGGAGAAAAAAGCCGTACTGGTCTCGGCGCCGAACGGCAGCGACCTGCAACTGTGGGATCGCCGCCCCGTGCGCGGCAATGTGGGCTATGTGCTGATCAACAAGGCGCATCCGCGCCTGTGCATCGCGCGCGGGCCGGGCCAGGAGGCGGTGCTCAAGGACGTCGCGCTGATCGATACCGACGACAGCTGCGTGTGGCTGGACGACACCGTGCCGGGCGAGTGGAACGCGATCCGCTCCAAGACCGACCTCGAGCTCAAGCTCAATATGCGCGGCAACCCGCCATACGCCGACAAGGACAACGCCCTGATCGTCTATCCCTGGGCGCGCGGCGCGGCCAACGAGCTGTGGCGGCAGAAAAAGGCCACCTACGATCTGGTCGGCGGCACCGACGAGGCCGGCCTCAATCAGGTGGCGCAGGCGATCTACCGCGGCTGCTATCCGAGCATCTTCAAGGGTGTGCAGCAGATCGGCGCGTTCGGTATCAAGGCGGTGGGCTACGACATCGCCACGGCGCCGGTCTTCCATCTGCGGCCCTCGGAGATGCTCAGGCAGGCGGTGCTTGAACAGGCCACCGAAACATTGGGCGCAGCCGATCCGCGCTGCGCGGAAGTGGCGGCCGAGGAGGCCCGCACCAGCTTCGCCGTCCAGATCGAGCGCATCGAACTCACCGTCGAGGGCGAGCGGCCGATGAGCACCACGGCATCGCTCGAAATAGCTGCCCGTATCAAGGTCAACCTCGACCGCAGCCTCACGCTGGAACTCACCCACGGCAAGCTCGGCATCGCCGGCCATCCGCCGATCGAAGACCAGCTCAACAAGCTGTTCGTGCCATGGCTGCTGGAGCAACTCAACCAGCATGTGCTCTCGCACATCGCGATACCCGCGATCGATCTGCTCGGTATCGAATTCACCACGCCGGTGCTGGGCACGCAGTATCCGCATCTCATCGCCGCCACCAGCAAGGTGCCGGATACGGCGGAACTGCCTGCGCCATCCTTCTGGCCGCACGGCAAGGTCTTTGTGGGAGCTGACGAAGAGGTGCTCGATTCGGTGGTCGCCGCGGCCCTGGCGGATCTGAAGCCGTCCGGCGAGTGGAGCTACGGGATCGACATCTTTATCTGCGATCTGCATCTGCGGGCGCGGTATTGGATCGGTTTTGCCAACCCGCACTTCCACATCACGCCGTCGTCCGGCAACAAGTACAAGGTCCGCATCGATCTGAACGGCGGCGCCGATTTCCAGGTCAAGTGCAAATGGTCGGCCGAACCGGGCGCATCGGCGCGCGGCCACGTGGCGGCCACCGCCCGCGTCGAAGTCAACGCGCAGAACGAGGTCGTGGTCATCTTCGAGTCGCTCGACGAGGTCTCGCTCGACTGGAGTTTCAACTACGTGCCGTGGTGGATGGATAGCGCGATCAGCAGCATTCTCGGCGCGTTCAATCCGGTCACGAAGCTGGCGGTGACCGAGGCTTTGCGCGGCAAGTCGTTCGAGGTCTATACCATCCCGACCATCGAGGCGAACATCGCCGGACGCAAGTTCGAGATCGCGCTGCGCGACCTGAAGCTCGATTCCACCGCTGACGCTGGCCACAAGCCGCTGGCGCTGGTGACCGGCCGCACGGAGGTCAAGATCAAGTAGCCGTAATGCATGCCGTCGCCCGGTCCGTTGCAGTCAGGACGGGCCGGGCGAACGGGATGAGGCAGCTGTTGCGCATGGTGTTCAAGCATCCGGATCGCGCGGATTGTCGCGCAGCCAGTCCAGTCCCATCGCCCGGAACTCCTGCGGCGCCATGCCATAGGCACGGCGGAACGCGCGAGTGAAATCGGAGGCGCAACTGAAACCCAGCGCATCGGCGATCTGCCCGACCGGCGCGGCGCGCGCGTGCGCCAAGCGGTCGGCCGCTTCGCGCAGGCGGCAGTTGCGGATAAAAGCGTGCAAGCCGCCTTCGGGTTCGAACATCCGGTACAGCGTAGGGCGCGTGACCGGAAAACCACTCAGCACATGCTCCGGTTCCAGTGCGCGCGAATGCAGATTGGCGCGGATATAGCGCTTGATGCGCCCGAGCATCGCCGCCCGCGCCGCGGCGCGCACCGTGTGGTTCATGCGCGCCGTCTTGCCGAACGCGGCGAGCACCAGCTGGGTGCCGGTGGCGATGGCGCTTTCCGCTTCCGCATCGTTCATCGCCGGCAGCTCGCGGCTGAGCGTCAGCAGGTGTCCGCGCAGCAGCTGCATCAGCGGCGTGTGGTAGGTGGCCACGCTGCCGTGCAGCGACTCGGCATCGGGAATCGCCGCTTCCACCACCGCACGCGGCAGGAAGAACGCCATCACCCGCGCCTTGGTCGGGCGGCGCATGATCATCGGCTGGCACATGTCCAGCGCCAGCACGCCCGGTATGAACTGCGTCGATTTCTTGTGCGCGCCGGCCTGCGTATCGGCGATGCCGTCCAGCACGATATGGAAGATGTAGTCGCTCAGGCTGTCGGTCGAGATGCGCGCGGCGGTGCGGCTCTGCGACATCGGATCCGTGCGGCTGTCCAGGAACTTGGCCTGCTTGAACACGTAGGTATCGATCTCGCCGCGGAACCCCTGGGCGACCTGCGCGCGCGACACTGGCACGTCGAGGATGCGCCCGACGTATTCGCTCCATGCCAGCATCTGCAGGCGCGGAGTTTCCCCGGCCACGGTGAAGTGCTGGCGCAGCACCGCCGGCGCGGGCGAGCTAGCCGAGGATGGCGGCAATTCGCGCAGCCGCCGATAGGCGAGGACCTGGCGGACGGCTTCGGAATAAGCGGGTTCCGCACTTCCCGTGCGTACAACGGCGTTCATGGCTGGTAGTCCCCCCGGCTCCCTGATTCGCACACCTTGCGCTGTCCGTGACGCGCGAACGCATCTTTTGGACCCGAACAGCAAGCAAGTCCTGTGCCTTTGCCGGTGAACCGATGAAGCATCCGGGGCAAACCCTAGGGTATGCCCCAGTGTGCCCCTGGCCGCCGGATCGCTAGGGTGAAAACTCCCCTCAAGGAGTTCTTGCCATGGTTGGTTCCGTATCCGGTTCGAACGGCTCCAATGCCGCGGGCAGCGCCGCGGATCACGCAGCGAACGCCACGCAAGGCCAGTGCACGAATACGGCAGAGAACCGCGCCTGCACCCCCGCCGAGAAGGACTCGCTGGACGCGCTGGGCGATGCGGCCGTCGCGGCCGCCAAGGCCTACGACGCAGCCCAGCGTGCCAAGTCCGACCCGGATGCCTGCGCCGCCGAAGCGGCGGCGCAGCAGGCACAGAACGCCGCCACTGCGGCACAAGCTGCCGCAGACAGGGCAGTTGCTGCCGCGGCCAGGGAACCCAGAGCCACCAATGAAAAGGCCGCCGGCCTTGCCGCCGCCGCCGCGAAGGATGCAGCCGGCTTCGCCGCCGACGCGGCTGCCGCGGTGAAAGCGGGGAACACCCAACGCGGCACCATCGGCTGCGTCTCGCAGGCGCCGGCGAATCCGACACCGACGCTGTCGGCCAGCATGATCAGCCAGCTCGATGCGATGTCGGTGAATCCCTATGGGGCCGGCGTGACCACATCGGCGTAAGCGCTTTCCCTGCGAACTCGTGCCGGCGCGGCGATTTTCGTACTTGCACTAAAGACATCGGCAGCAGCAAGGGCAAACACTTCGACTGGCCCTAGGCGGGCGCGATATCGCATCGTCTCGCCGATAGGGCCACCGACGATAAGGAGAGCCCATGTCCGATGATCTGAGCAAGCGCGGCCCGCAGGATGCGGCCAAGGTGAACGTCCATGAAGACTGGGAAGTTCGCTACTGGTGCAAGGCATTCGGTTGCACCGAGGAAGAGCTGAAGACCGCGGTGAAGGCCGTCGGCGTGTCGGCCGCAGCGATACGGCGGCACTTCGGCAAGTAGGCTTCGTGGAGCGGCATCAAGCAGAAAGCCCGGCTCAGCGCCGGGCTTTTTGTTGGCCGGAACAGCGCAGGCGAAAGCCCGGCCCGATCGATTAAGCTCCCTGACTGGAGCGCCGGTGCAGGGCGCCCCTGACATTGCCGCTACATCATCTCGCCCTGAACCTTCCGCATCGGAGCCGCCAGATGGTCACCATGAAAACCGCCGCGCTGTCGTTGACCCTGCTGCTGGCCTCGATGCCCGGCTTCGCCAAGGACGCCGCCGGCGACCTGCATGCCGCCCTGAAGGCGCAGGCCGATGCCTGGGATGCGGCGATCATCAAGAAGGACCGGCAGGCGATCGCCGGGAACATGTCCGAGACCTTCTTCCAGATCGGCAGCGACGGCGCCACCGCGGACAAGGCCCGGTTCCTGCAGAACATCACCTCGCCGGACCTGGTGATCGAGCCGTATACGGTCGAGGACTTCAAGATCCGTGTCTACGGCAACACCGCCTTGCTCAACGGCAGCACCGATATGCACGGCACCTACCAGGGCAAGCCCTTCCATACCCACTATCGGTACACCGATACGTATGTGAAGGAAGGAGCCGTCTGGCGGGTGGTCAACGTGCAGACCACCCGCATCGCGGAATAAGACTCGCCGCTCAGCCCGCGCTAACGCCGTCGCCATCCTCGGGCAGGGCTTCGCGCAGATAGCGCACCAGCTTCATCGCGGACTTCTGCGCCTGGCGCAGCGATTCGATCGCTTCGTGATTCTCCGGCAGCAGGGGCAGCACCGCGTCAAGGTGGATGGCCACGCCGATCGCAAGGGCGAAATTACGTAGATCGCTGTGACTGGGACGCTCGTTGGCTATCTGTTGCATGGCTGCTTTCCTCCGGATTCATCAATTTTGGAGGCGGAGATCGAGCAAGTCCTTAGGAATAGTCTGGCTCCTTTGCAGATCGGGTCGTTCGGATACGGCTTGCCCCGTACCCGTTCAGCATCCGGCGATCCGCACGTGCCCCCAGGCACGCCTCCGCACCGATGCCGCTTCGCCATGATCCGAACGATCACGACAGGGCGCGCTTATCTCGGTGAGATTCGTTGCCATCGTGCATATCCAAGGTGTGGGTAATGTGCACGGCGGGTCCGGACAGCATTGCGCCGCGCAGATATCCAAGGCGGCGTCAGGCTCCGGCAAGCCATCAGCCATCGCGGCCGTGAATGCATACAGGCCGACAGGTCTCGACGTTTTAGATGGACAGCGGCCAACACGCTCGTGCGTTGATGCGCGGGTGTGCAATCCCGCATCGGTGGCGCTCCATGCGAATCGCGGGCACATCCGAATCATCGACGAAATAAGCCGTTTCGAAGAAGCATCCATGCGGTTAGCCCGTATGTGTCACTTCCCTTTGCCTGGGATCGGATACAAGATCGCGCGGCCGATCCGGCCACCACGATCCGAGCAATGACCCCATTGGGCTGTCTTCACAAGCATTACCGGATGCGCGACAGCCGCGGCTGGGCGCTCCTGCTGCTCGGTTGGATGCTGCTGGGAATAAGCGCGCAGGTATCGGCGACTTCCGTGTTCGATTACCGCGTAGGCGTGCGCCTGTACAGCGGCGACGATGGCCTGCCGCAGTCGCATGTGAACGCGATCCTGCAGACGCGCGATGGTTATCTGTGGGTAGGCACCTTCGGCGGGCTGGCCCGTTTCGACGGCACGACCTTCACTATTTTCCACGGCCGCTCGCGTTCGCCCGCGGGACGCACCGATGCCCCCGCCAGCGACCGCGTGCTGACCCTGCTCGAAAGCCGCGATGGGCGGATGTGGATCGGCACGGAGGATGCGGGGCTGAGCATCCGCGACCGCAGCGGTTTTCGCCATCTCCCGGTATGTGCCGGCAGCTGCCAGGTCAACGGGACGCTGCAGGAGGGCGACGGCGCGATCTGGGTAGCCAGCAACGCAGGCCTGTTCAAACTCGATCCGGCCAGCGGCGAAGTACGCTGGAGCGAGCACGCGAGCCCGGTCGGCTACAACCAGCTGGCCTTGGATCAGGCCGGCGCCTTGTTCGTCGGCGGCAACGATGGCTTTCACGTGCGCGATGGCGATGCGCTCCGCCGCCTCGCGCTGCCGGCGGGCAATCACTCGGTGTGGCTGCTCAAGCGCGACGGCGATGGCCTGCTGGTAGGTACCGAGAAAGAACTGTACCGATATGTGCCGGCCACGCAGGACTGGCAGGCGCTCGGCGTCGAGCAGCCCCGCGGCGCCGCGCAGGCGCCCAATGGCCGCTGGTGGGTGGCGCAGGCGAGCGGGCGCGTGCTGATGCAGGACGGCCGCGGCGGCTGGCGCGAAGCCCCGGAGCTGTCGGTGCCGGGCGTGTCCACGCTGACCTGGGATAACGAGGGCAATCTGTGGGCCGGCAGCGGCCATAACAGCTTGCTCAAGGTGCGCACGCCGCTGTTCGGTCTGGTCGGCGAGCGCAAGCTCGGCACCGCCATGGCCGGCCGCGCCATCGCCAGCGACGGACACGACGGCTTATGGCTGGGCTCGGCCTGCGGCGGGCTGTTCCATTGGGAAGGCGATGGCCAGGTGCGTGCGGTGCCGACCCAGCCGATGCTGGGCAGCACATGCGTCTTCAGCCTGCTGCTGGATCGCCAGGGGACCTTGTGGATGGGGACGACCGAGGGTGGCCTGGGCCGCCTGGTCAATGGCGAAGCTCAGCTGGTCGAATCCTGGCCCAGCAAGGAGTCGGTCAACGTGTGGCAGCGCGACGACGGCGCTTACCTGGTTGCCACCGGCGCTTCGACCCTTGTGCTCGATATCGACGCCAACGGACACGTGGCCCATCAGCAACGCATCGAAGCGCTGCAGGGCATGCGCATCAACAGCGTCAGCAAGTCCGCCAAGGGCGGCTACTGGTATGTGGGCGACCATGGCGCGTGGCGATTGCAGGGTGAGCAGGTCGTCGAGCACTGGACGGTGGATGACGGACTGTCCTCGCGTTTCGCGCGCGCGCTGTACGAGGATGCCGGCGGCGCCGTGTGGATCGGCACCTACGGCGGCGGGCTCAATCGCATCAAGGACGGCAGGATCCAGTACTACGACCGCAGCAACGGCCTGTTCGACGATACGGTGTCCTGCATCCAGGCCGATAACCGCGGGCGCTTATGGCTGGCGGGAAATCTCGGCGTCACCTTGCTGCCGTCGCCGGCCCAGGCCGCGGCCTCGGTCGAGTCGGTGCGCTTCGCGGAACGCGATGGCCTGATTCCCGCCGAAATCAATGGCGGCGGCTCGACCACCTGCCATCGCGATGCGCAGGGCAAGCTGTGGTTCTCGCTGGTGTCGGGGTTTGGCGTGCTCGATCCCGCCAAGGCGCCCGCGCTCAATCCCACGCCGCCCATCTCGCATGTGGAATACGCGGCGGTCAACGGCCATGCGCTGGATCTCTCCGGCCCGAAGCTGGTATTGCCGCCGTTCTCGCGCAATCTGGAAATCCGCTATACCGCGGTCAATCTCGGCCGGCCGCAGGAAACCCTGTTCCGCTTCCGCCTGGCCGATGTGGACCGCGACTGGGTCGATGCGGGGCAGAACCGCAGCCTGCTTTATCCGGTGGTGCCGTGGGGCGTGCATCAGCTCGAAGTGCAGGCGCGCGTCGTCGGCGGACCTTGGGCTTCGGCGCCGGCGGTGTTGACCATCGTGCATCCGCAGCCCTGGTATCAGCGGCCGTGGATATGGACCCTGGTCACCTTGCTGGGTCTGCTCGTGCTGGTCGCCAGTGGCCGTTCGGATGGGACGGCGGCATCGGCGTGGCGGCGTTTCCGGCCCACGCCCTGACATCCGGCGCGACGGCTCAGGCCTCGTCGGTCTCTTCGCTCACCGGCGGCAGCCGTATCTCGATGCGCGTGCCCCGGCCCGGCTCGCTGTCCATGGCGATGCTGCCGCCGCAATCGGCCACGAAGCGATGCACGATGCTGAGCCCGATGCCGGTGCCTTCGCCGCGCGGCTTGGTGCTGAAGAACGGCGTGAATACATGCGCGAGCACGTCCGGCGCCATGCCGATGCCGCTGTCCTCGATGCGTATCAGCGCATGTTCGCCATCGACGTTGGCCGACACGCTGAAATGCCCCGCGCCGGGCATCGCGTCGGTGGCATTGCTGGCCAGGTTCAACAAGGCCAGCTCCAGTTCGTCCCGGTCCGCCCTGACCAGCAGATCGGCCGGCGCGATCGCGAAATCCACCCGAATGCGCGGCGGAAACATCGCGGCGATCAATGAGCTCATTTCGTCGATCGCCTCGCCCAGATCGAACACCGCCATATCGCGGCTCTGCGGACGGCTGAAGCTCAGCAGGCGTCGCGTAAGGATGGTGCCGCGCCGTGCGGCGCGCTCCACGCTGGACAGCGCCGCATCCGGCCCGCCATTCAGGGCAGGGGACGCTACCAGTCCAAGAATCACGCTGAGAATATGGTTGAAGTCGTGCGCCACGCCGGTGGACAAGCGGCCGATCGCTTCCATGCGCTGCGATTCCAGCAGCCGCGCGTAGGCCTGCTCCTTCTCGAGCATGGTGCGCTGCAGTTCCCGATAGGCCGCATCGAGCTCCCGGCTGCGTGCATTGGCCCGCTGCGAGGACAGGATCAGGCGGTCGAGAATGGTGGCCAGCACCAGGAAGTTCATGCCCGACAGCAGCAGGCTGGACCAGGTGGCCGACGAAGCGCCGGCCGTCAGCGCCACATGCATATCGCTCCACGCGCCGACGGCGACGGACATGGCACTGCCCAAGGCCACCCACCACACCGCCGCGCGCCCCAGCAGCAGGCCGGCCAGCAGCAGCGGCAGCAGATGGATCATCAGCAGGTCCGGCTGCGCCTGCAGCCCGTACTGGTAATAGCTGACCCCGATCAGCAGCAGGCTGCCGATCACCGCCAGGCCCGCCGACAAGCGGTAGTAATGCATGCGTGCCAGCACGAAACAGGCCCAGGCATAGCCGCAGATCAGCATGGCGGTCCAGGCATCCTGGGGCTGTCCCGCGTCGGCGCCGCCTCGCGCCGCGATCGCGGCGATCAGCGCCATCGTGCCCACCACGCCGAGGATCACCTGCAGCATCTTGTCGCTGCGCGGTTCGGGAGCAATGGGCGGAAGCGGCGACTGGCGCCGCAGCGGCTGCCGTGGATTCGATGAGGCTTCGATGGTCATGGCGTGGGGGAGGGAGCCCTTTTTGCGTTATTACTTAAGAGCGGGCCGGAATCAGGCCGCTCGCCGAAAGACGCCGCGGGTCGATCTTCTGCTTCGGGGGCAGCGAAGCCGACCCTTCACAGACTCTTTCAAGAGGGTTTTGGGTATGCCGACCATGGGGAGACCGATTATGTCTGCGATTTCGCTCGCGCGGGGCTGGCACGTACGGCATCGCTATCATTGCCTCGCCGCAGCAGGGGCCATGCTGTGGCTGTCATCGTTATCAGCGGCCACAGCCGCCGACGTCAATCTTGCGCTTAACCACCAGGCCACCGGCTCGGCCGCATGCGGCAGCACCGAAGGGCCGGGGCGCGCGGTCAACGGCAGCACCAACCTGGGCAACTACGACAAGTTCTGCACGCAGGCCAGCAGCCGCTGGCTGCAGGTGGACCTGGGCGCCCTGGTGACGGTCGACAGCTTCACCATCGCCCATGCCGGCGCCGGCGGCGAATCGGCCAGCTATAACACCAGGGCTTTCAATATCCAGCTTTCGCAGGATGGCCAGACCTGGAATACCGCGGTCACGGTAAGCAACAACACCGCCAATACCAGCAACCACACGATCGCGCCGACCACCGCGCGCTATGCGCGGCTCAACATCACCACGCCGACGCAGAACACCGATACGGCCGCGCGCATTTACGAGTTCCAGGTCAATGGCACCGGCACGCAGCCGGGCGGATCGGTCGCGGTATTCGACCGTATTCCGATGTATGGCATCTACACCAGCACCGATCCGGCCGGCTATACGCCGCCATCCGGCGTGCTGATGTGGAACCGCGGCACCGAGTTCGCGCGCAAGCTCAGCGATACGGAGAAGGGGCTGATCGGCGACGATCTGCGTGCGCGGGTGACTTATCACGCACAGTGCGACAACTACGATCGTATCGGTACGGTGTTCTATATCAGCATGCCCAAGGGGCAGGCGCCGACCGCCACCACGCCGCGCATCACGCTGCAGGATTTCATTACGCCCTTCAGCGATTACTGGAAGGGCACCAAGGCCACCTACGTCTATAACGATGGCGACCTTTCGTCGTATGCCGATGCCATGTCCGATCCGAACCGCGATATCTGGGTGGGCATCGGCAGCGGTTCCAATCCTTATGGCGGTGATCCCTGCGATTCGCACAGCGGCTTGAGCACGGATTTCAAGGCGGTGGGCTTTACCTATTCGCTGGATCTGGTGTCGTCGCAGACGCAGTCCGTGCTGGACCGCAATATCGACACCATGCTGTCCGGCTCCAACCAGACCAGCAGCCCGATCAATGCCAGCGCGACGGTGCAGAGCGCTGCGCATGCGAGCGGCGATATCGCGCTGGTGATCGGCGCCTATGGGTCTTCCAGCGGCGGCGAGGAGTACTCCAACACCACCGTCACGGTGAGCGTCGACGGCAGCAGTGTCGGCACCCTCAATACCGCGGTGAACTGCTCCGACCTCGCCCAGTACAGCCCCGACGGCAATCCGGGCATCTTCCAGAACAACACCGGCAGCAATCCGCGCAACTGGTGCCCGGGCGGGATCCTCGCCACGCATTATTTCCCGCTGAGCAATTTGAAGGCCGGGCAGACTGTGTCGGTGTCCCTGGGTATCGGACGCAAGTCGCCGTATACCGCGGATTCCTATTACCGGACCAGCCTCAGCTTGATCGAGCATTGAGCTCGGAGCAGTGCACGCCAGGAGAAAAGCCCGCAGATTTGCGGGCTTTTTTTTCGGGAAGTGGTGGTCCATCGGTGCACGGCGATCAGGTTGATGGCTTGGGCTTTTTCTGTGGAACATTTTGTGGCTCATGCGGCGAGCTTGCGTCAGGCATCGCCTTGCCACTGTGTTTGGATGTCGGTTGCGGCTCCGGATAGCCGGACGTGCCGGCGGGACGCCGCGTCTTGCTTTTGCTTTCTTTGCTCTCGTTCATGGCTCACCTCCGGGCAGGCACCGCTGCGTTCGCATTGAATCAACGAACCCATCAGCGGCGCGTAGTTGCGTTGTGCATCAGGTTGTTGACTGTGCAGGCGATACCGGGATGCTGCCGTCGAGACGCTTTCATTTGTTTGTCCTGGTTCAAGCCGTGGATTGCGCAATCAGGCTTCTTGATCTAGCTTCACCCTTCAGCCCACGGGACCGCAGCGCTCCCTGGGCTTGGGGGAGCCGATCATGCCGCGCTGCTCACATGAGGGGACACCAATGAAAAGGATCTTGGGTGCCTTGGCGCTGGTCGCCATCGCGTTCGCCGTGGAAGCGGGTGATGCCGCCCCGGCAGGCGTAATCCACCAGCCTTACTCGAATGCACCGGTTTGCCCGGAAGGGTGGACGGCGGTTCGGGTGAAAGAGAACGGAGTGTGGACGTGGATTTGCGTTCCCATTCCGGGCGGCGGTTGATTGCCGATAAAGCTCTAGATAAAAAAAGCCCCCTCGAAAGAGGGGGCTTCCTGGAACACACCGCATCATGCGCCCGTTCGGGCGCCCGGCATCAGTCCTCAAGCACACCAAGATCGATGGAATCCGCCATCGCCTGATATCCGACATCGTTCGGATGCAGATGGTCGCCGCTGTCGTAGGCCGGCAACAGGGTGGTGGGATTAGACGGGTCGCGCACGACTTGGTCGAAGTCGAGCACGCCATCGGCACCGTTGGCCGAGCGTACGAAGGCATTGATCGCCTCGCGTTTCATTTCTCCGGCCGCGTCGTAATACGAGGCGCCGTTATATGGCGTCAGCGTTGCAAGGTAGATCTTGATACCGCTGGTTTTCGCCTGCGCGATGGTGGCCCGCATCGCCGCGATAATCTGATCGGCCGAAACGTTCTGCGGCGGATACAGCTCGCCGAGGCCGATATCGTTGATGCCAAGCAGGATCATCACATGCGTCGCGCCCGAAACCCCGGCCACATCGTGGGCGAAGCGGGTGACGGCGGCAGGACCGACGCCGTCGTAGATCCAGCGATTACCCGAGATGGCGGCATTGACCACGCTCACGCGACCCAGGCGCCGGGCGGCGGCCTGCACGCGGTTGTCCAGGTCGTTGGGCCAGCGGCGGTTGGTGTCAGGGGTCGAGCCGTAGCCGTCGGTGATCGAATCGCCGAAGGCGACCACCACTTTGTACGGATGCGACGCCAGGTCGGTGACGTTGCCGGTGGCACCCGAGGTCGACGCATCGACCTCGCTGAGCCAGTAGTACATGCCCGTTTCCGTGCTGCTGCTCATGGTCGCCGCGCCCGCCTGGTTACCGGGCGAGAGGTAGTTGGTCTGCATGCCTATCGTATGGGTGGTGACGACGGGCGTGCTCAGCGGCACGTACAAGGTGATCGCCAGGTCCGCTTGCGTCGGCACCTGCAGATTGACGTTGTCGCTCCAGCGTTCCTCGCCTGGCGCGAGCGTCACACTGCTTCTGCCGCCGAATCGCAGCGCATGATCCGTGGCGAGGTCGATCCCGCCATTGCCCGTGCTGCGCGCGATCCGCGCCTGGCCGATCGTGACTGGCGTGGTACCGAAGAAATTGGTCAACTTGACGCGGATTACGCTGCCGCCATGCGAGGTATGCACGATCTGGCGGATCGACTGGTTCGAGATGGTGAGTGGCGGGACGGTAGTGCCAGGGAAGAGGATGTTGTAGTCCTGCGGCGCGGCGTACCAGGTGGCGAACCACGGCGACGGAAGGCAGGCTGCCGACAGAAGTGTTACCAGCGCAACGCTGGCGATAATCCTTCCAAGCCAACGAATGCTGCGACTGCCTCTCGGAGATACACGCTTACTCATGACCATGACTCCTTATGGTGATTTGCAGGTGTGTTGCAGAGGGCGCTTCGATGTATGGGCGGGCGAAAAATGCCAAGCCGCCCGGGCAGGTGGACGAGCACCTGATCAACGTTCTCCAGTTGCGTATGGGGAGCGTGCGTTCTATCGCTCGCCGCGTGGTGATTTCGTTATATCGGGACGCTTTGCGCGTCAGTGGCGTGCGCGGAAATTAATCCTGCGAGCGTGATCGCATTTAGCCATCTATTCGGGAAACGGCTTTCCGCATCGAAAATTGTTTCCGCGTTACTTATGGTCCTGCTTCTCGAAGAGCCTCCAGTGCCCTTCGGAGATAACTTCGACGACACCATCCACCACCCTGATGGCCGTCTCGTCGTCGACCGCGTATCCCGGCACGGTCATCCGCGCTGCCCACGCCTCGGCGTCGGCCATGCTGTTCTCCGGACACATGGGATTATCCAGGTGCGGGAAGATCGAGAAATCCACCATGCCCAGCGCGCTGTCGCCGCCAGCGGCCGGCTTCCAGCCCACGAACTCCTCGCCGACGTGCGGCGCCATCACCATGCTGCCGGCGCTCAGTCCGACGTAGACCATCTCGCTGAGCGAAGGGAACAGATCCACCAGGCCGGACTCACGCATCCAGTGGTGCAGATACAGCACGTCGCCACCGCACACCAGCAAGGCATCGGTCTCCCGGACCAAGGGGACCCAGCTCTCCTTGTCGATGCTGGGCAGCGCCGTCAGCTCGAGCATTCCCACGGACTTCCACCCCAGCTCGACCATCGGCGTGGGCGTCTGTCCGGCGATCTGCCGCCAGGTCATGACCGCCGTCCTGGGAAACATGCCGTACATCGCCGTGGGGATGCACAGGGCGGTGGATTCGGCGATGGGTTTGCCCAGCATGTCGGCGAGGGCGCCGCGGATGCTCTGATTGCTGACACCGCCGGAGGTGAGCAGAAGCTTCATGGCGCCTGGCTCTCGTTGGATTCGGGCATACCGGCCGGCGGCTTATTTCCGACGAGGTCCGCGCATGAGATCCGCCTTATCCGGAGCCTTGCCGCCATGGTTCGGATCGCGCTTGAAGTGTGACGATTTGATGTACTTGGAGGCTGGGTTCTCGCCCTGGGCGATTCTGCTCTCGCCCGGGGGGCTTTTCTTCGAAGGCGTAGTCGCATAGACGGAATGAATCTCCGCCACCGTCAAGGGCTTGGGGGGCTGGGACATAAGGTTCTCTGAGCAGGGGAATTGCCGGCAACGTGTGAGCGTGCCGGAAGACAGGTCGCCGAGCCTGAATGGCTACTCGGATGAGACAGGCGATGTCGGCTTCTCAGAGGGAGGGTTGCCTTCGCACACGCTTGGCGGGGCAAGCTCTCTGACCGGCGGAGTAGCGCTTGCGCGGAGCATAGCTCATCGGATGGCCAGCCGCTGCCGGCCGGTTGCAGCAACCAATTCATGGCATTGAGGGGTTTGCATGGCGCCGCGGATGCCGTCCATAAACGTGTGGAAAGTTTGCTGATTGCAGTTTCGCACTGCGTTAACGCAGCCAGACCCTATTGTCAGCGTGACATCACCCGCCCACGAGAACTCCCATGCTCACCCGCTCACTGCAACGCCCTGCTGGGTTGATCATGATCATCGATGATAACCAGGCGCTCTGCGCAGCTATTGGCGCCTATCTGGAGGATGCGGGATATCTGGTCGACTACGCGCACGATGGCGCTCATGGCGCGAACCTCGCGGCACAGACCGCATGCGCCGCCGTCGTGTTGGACTGGTCCTTGCCGGGCATGAATGGGTTGGAGGTCTGCCGCCGGCTCCGCCATGGCGGTCACACGATGCCGATCCTCATGCTCACCGGCCGGATTGGAACGGATGACGTGATCGAGGCGCTGGACGCCGGCGCGGATGATTATCTCGCCAAGCCGTTCGCCCTCCGCGAGCTGGTTGGGCGGCTGGAAGCCCTTATTCGCCGCCATAAGCAGCAGGTTGTTCCTCAGGTGTTGCAGGTCGCTGATTTGCGGCTGGACACGGGAACCTATGAGGTGACGAGAGGCGGCCACGCTCTGCGCATTACGCCCATTGGCCTCCACATCCTCGCCATCTTGATGCAGGCCTCGCCTCGCGTCGTGAGGCGCGAGGAACTGGAGCGTTCGCTCTGGGGCGAGAATCCGCCACCGTCGGATACCCTTCGGTCCCATCTCTATCTTCTGCGTCGACTGATCGATCGCCCCTTCGGAACGCCGCTTCTGCATACCTTGGCGGGCATCGGATTCTGCTTGCGCGCCGAGACGGGCGACGCGCTGGCTTGATCCGCAACAAAGGGGACGCGCAACAAAGGGGACGAGAGCCATTAAGCGCTCTTACTTCCTGAGCGGGCGAGGCCTTTCCTGGTCTGCTGGGCGGCCTTGCGGCAACGGGTCGAGCTCAATCATGGAAGGAACCCGCTGGTAACTCTGGGGTTGCTTTAACTGCTCTCACCCCCCTGTTCGCGTGGAAACTTATGTCAACTTTGGGTTGTCTAGTTCGCCCGGTACTCGGGCGCCCAGGGGAAGACAGGCATGGCCATCCGGCCATCGATCAGCCAAGGGGTTCAACCAACCTTTCCTTTTAGTGCTGGCTCCACGCTGCACCGGGCTTGCGTTTGTTCCATCTGACGGAGCTTCCCCATGTTCCACCTCGCTCTCGCTCTTTCCGCCTCGCTGGCAGCCGCAACTTCGGCAACGCAACACATCGATTCGGACGTCCAGGCCATTCTTTCGCGCACCGGCGCGCCGGGCGCAACGATCGCCATCTACAAAGACGGAAAACCTTTCTATAGCCACGCCTACGGATGGCGCGACGTGGAGAAGCGCATACCCGCCACGGTAGACACGCATTACGAGGTCGGCTCCATTACCAAGCAATTCACGGCCGCAGCCGTGATGCAGCTGAAAGAAGCGGGCAAGCTCGATCTGGACGCCAAGCTCGCGACTTACCTGCCCGATGCGCCGCACGCAAAAGACGTCACCTTGCGGCAACTTCTTTCCCACACCAGCGGCATGCCCGACTATCTCGATGCAATGGATGCCGAGGGTTTGCTTGCCAAGCCGGTGACCTACGAGCAAATAGCCAACTACGCCAAAAGCAAATCACTCGACTTCGCACCGGGGAGCCAGGCGCAGTATTCGAATACGGGTTATGTCTTATTGGGGCGTGTGGTCGAGGTTGTTTCGCGCGAGCGCTATGAGCACTACGTGCAGAACCATCTGCTCAAGCCCGCCGGCATGACGCAGACCTTCACTATCGCCGATGAAGCCCATCTGCCCGCCATGGCCATCGGCTACAAGCTCGTAAACAAAAAGGCTCAGCGCGCTCAAGCCTGGGACAAGTCGGCTTTATGGTCGGCGGGGAATCTCGTGACCACGGTCGGCGACCTGGAACAATGGAACGAAGCGTTGGCTGCCGGAAAGATCGTGAACGCGGACGACTACCGCCTGATGAGCACCTCCGTCATGACGACCCAGCAAGGCGATTCAGGCATGGGCCTGGGTCTTTTCGCCGGCGCTTATGAAGACCAGCCACGCACCTGGCATCCCGGCGGAACGAACGGCTTCAGCGTCGCGAACGTGTACTTTCCCAAGCAATCCCTGCACATCATTGCCTTCACCAATCTCAAGAGCAGCCACGGTATCGGCGAACCGATCGCCAACGCGATTTTCAACGACCTCAACCCGGCGATCGCTGCCTCGGTAACGCGAGCCGCCGGCAATGAAAGCTCTGCGTCGACCAGCATCGCGAAAGCCTTCTTTCGCCAGATCCAACAGGGCCGTGTCGACCTATCGCACCTGGACGCCAAGCTCGCCGAGCAGATGAAAAGCGGTGGGCCGGGGCTGGCGGACATGTTCGGCCCCATGGGTGAGCCCACGGCCTTTATCTTTAAAGGGCAGGCCACCGAAGGTGCCGCAACCTGGAACAAATATCTCGTTGAATTCGGGCCCGGCAGCGCGCTTGGGTATGCCGTGAAATTGGAGCGCGATGGCAAGATCGACGACCTTACGATCGACGTCAGGTAATCGAGGCGCGTCGAAGATCAAAGGGAAAATGATGGGAAGGTGACGAAGTCATAAAGACGTTCTCATCTTCTCATGTTCATGAATGGTGCCGAATTTCGGCACCTGCCGATTCATCCGAAGCTCACCCGCGAAAACCTATCTGTAGACGCACCGCAATTGCCGCGTCCGCTTATTCGCGGCATGCATCATGGAGTGCTTCGATATGAACGAGGATAGGATCAAGGGTCAATGGAAACAGCTCCAGGGAAAGCTCAAGGCTCGCTGGGGCAAGCTGACGGATGACGACTTGAAGATTGCCGAGGGCAATGCGGAATACCTGGCCGGCAAACTGCAGGAACGTTACGGCATGGCCAAAGACGAGGCCATGAAACAGGTGAAGGAGTTTGATGTGGACGAGAGGTAGTCCGCCTTGGTTGCTAAAGGGCAGGGACAACATCGTAGGAGGGTATTTTTATGCTGTACTACGCACTCGTGTTTCTCGTTATCGCGTTGATTGCGGGTTTTCTGGGCTTCTTTGGCATCGCAGGACTTGCCGCGAGCATCGCGAAGATACTGTTCATCGTCTTCATCGTGCTGTTCATTATTTCGCTGATCGCCGGCCGCAGGCGCCCGCCTATTTAAATAAAAAGGGGACGAGAGCCATTAAACGGCTTAAGTTCCTCGTCCCCTCATCTAGCTAATTCCTTCTCCCTCCGGCGACCCGAAGGTAGTCCCCGTGGGAGAGAAGGTGCCGGCAGGCGGATGAGGGTTCGGGCGGAGTGCAACGCACCACTCCACCCGAACCCTCACCCCAACCCTTCTCTCGGAGGGAAAGGGGCTTCAACGTCATCGCTGCACTCAGCGCCTCACTCCGTACAACCCCTCAGCCCATCCCTCTCCCGGAGGGATGGGCGTCCGGACAGTCGTACGGATTTGATCACGTGGCGCGTTGCGCTTTCTCCGCGCGCTCCGCTTTGGCGCGTTCCGCTTCGTCGCGCACCTGCTGCCACTGCATACGCCCATGCGCCTGCGCCACGCAGCGCGTGCCCATCTCGATGAACGCCGCAATGCCATCCAGCATGATCGGCAACCGTTGCGCATCCGGACTGCCACGTTCGTGCACCAACTCGGCCAGGAACTGGATCGACGTGTGGGCGTACTTCAACCATTCGGTGGCATCGTTCAACATCGCATCCGCCCCTGCGTCGGGATCAGAAAAGTAGTTAACGTTACGCTTCATCCACGGCTCGCCATAAACATTCATAAGCAACTCCTTGCTAGAAAAGCGCCGCACCCTCGCTCCGAAAACGGCATGCCGCCGAACAGCACGGCATGCCGCCGACCACAAGGACTCGAAGGTTCACCAGCAGCCCACAGACATGGGCGCCGGGCGGCTTGATTGAGGAAGTAGGGTGCGGTGTCAGCAGTTTCTGCCGTTGCACAGAGCAACGCGCCGGGTTGATACGGCTAGGATCATTCCTACAAAAACGCTTAAACCGCGGTTCTTCAACCGTGTCCGCTAGATCGTCGGACGGCCGGGATGTGCGGTGAGGATGTCGCCGAGGGGATCGGCGGGCGCATGAGTACCGTATGATCTGGGGTAGCCATAATCGACTCTCTAACAGTTGGTGATGGTTAGCGGGTCAGGGGTGTTAGTCGCACCCTTGGCCCGCGCTCTCACAGCATCGCTGCCATGGTTGCCCGCAACGCGTCTTCGACAACAGCGCGGGCAACGTCAAGAAAATTAGCAAAGCAACCCGAGGTTGTCTGTAGGCGATCGCCCGCGCGACGGCGCCTTACGCCGCAAAACAGCATGGTTACGTCGATCGAGAACAACATTTAGGCGTATTCCGAACGCCAACATCTCGAGACGAACCGCAACTACCCATGGCGACGGTTACCAGACCCTGGTACCGAGCAACCACAAAGGGGACGAGAGGCATTGAACGCTCTCGCTTCCTGAGCGGGGCGGCGCCTTGCTTGGCTTTAACTGCTCCCGTCCCCTGTTCGCGCGAAGTGCCTACGGCGCGGGGTAGCACTGATGAACGGAAGACGTGGGCGTGACACGCGTCGCTCCCTGATCGTCGATGACAGCCTCGACAGAGTAGACAATGACGCTGGGATCGCGTCGCAGACCATCCAACTGGTCTTGCGGAGCGTTCTTCTCTGCAACCGCATAGGCTGAATCGCAATCAGGCGCCGATGTCTGCACCACTCCTGTCGCCTGCTTGATCAGCCCCCAGCAATGGGCGCCGTCGCTACGCATCGAGCAGGGCGCGACATAGACTTTGCGATACTTCAGCACCAGCGGGCGGTGGTACCACGGTCGCAACTCCGGGTCGCGCGGCGGCAGCATCGGCTCGACCGACTGCAGCGGAGCGGCGACATCGTGGAAAATCTTCGCACTCCCTGCGCCGTCGTACACCGCGAAAGGCTCACCGCCTGCGGTGCTGTCATCTCCGCTGAAAAACACATAACCCTGGCGCACACCCAGGAAATAACCACTCCAGTCGCCGACCACACTCTCGCCATCGACATTCTCGCGGCGACAGGCAGGTGTCTTCTGTCCTTTCTGGATAGAGATCATGGAAAGCTGCTCCGCACCTTTCTCCCCCATATCCACCTGCTTCACCATCAGGCTCGGGTAATAAAAGCACGAAAGCGTAGCTTTGACCTGCGGGTTCAGCGGATCGGAGGGGAGGGGGAGATGCTGCTCCCGCAATGGTTTGTCGAACATTCGGGAAGCATCTGCCGACCATGCTACAGCGCAGAACGCGCCGACACCGTAAGCCAATACCTTGGCGATCTCCAGGCTACGCATCATGAAAGCTCCTTGTGCTTTGAGTGGCCTTGGCATGACGCGCTGCCGGCTCGGTCGGTTTGAAGATGCCATGGCATGGTTGCGCGCGCTAGTTCGCGTCCATTTTGTGATTGCAAAGGAGCCTATATCATGGAAGGTATTCCATTGGCCGGCCTATAGGTTTCTACCCAGCCCTCATGCAAATTCGACAAGCAACGGGCTCCGATCTCGACGCAATGTGGCGCATATGCCAGGCGGTCATTGCCCTGGGGGACGCCCTGCCATTCTCGGGTGACTTCGATCGGGATACCTTCCAATCGCACTGGTTCGGGTTGCACTCGTCCTTCGTTGCCGCCACCGAAACGGACGTCTTGGGCATGTACAAGGTTGGCGCCAACTATCCCGGACTTGGGTCGCATGTGGCGAGTGCGACCTACCTGGTCAGTCCGGAGGCTCAGGGGCGGGGGATTGGGCGCGCTCTTGTCCAGCACAGCCTTGCCCAGGCGCAAGAAGCTGGCTATATGGCGATGCAATTCAACTACGTGGTGAGCACCAATGCGCCGGCGGTGGAGCTATATAAGAAGCTGGGGTTCGCTATCGTCGGCACCTTGCCCCAGGCATTTCGCCATAAACAGCTGGGCTTGGTGGATGCTTATGTCATGTATAGGTTCTTGTCATTGCAAGACGCCTGACTGTTCGCGTGAGAAGCACTGCCTCTTCTATCGTGGTCACTTAGATCCGGACGAAAGGAGTTGGGATGAGTACCGATCGGGAGACTGTGAAGTCCTATGACCTGGCCGCAGCGGAGTACGCCGCGGAAGCCGCGGTGCTGCCCAAATGGGTCGCGGCAGAAATCGACGCGTTCGTGACTGCGCTGGGTGGATCAGGCCGGGTGCTGGAGATTGGAAGCGGCGGTGGGCGAGATGCGCTTGAGCTTGAGATGCGAGGGGTTACTGTCCGTCGCACCGACATCGCGAAGGGCTTCGTCGAACTGCTTCGCAAGAATGGCTTTGAAGCTGATCAGTTGGACCCGCTGACTGACGACCTGATCGACCCACGGTATCCCGACTCGCGGTACGACGGAATCTGGGCCTGTGCTTGCCTGATTCATGTTGCGCGCCAGGATTTCGGCACGGTGCTTAGAAGGCTCGCTGGCGCGACACGAATTGGTGGCCAATTGCATGTCTCGGTCAGGGATGGCGACGGAGAGAGCGTGTCCACGCATGGCGGTGGTGCATCATCGCGGCGTTATACCGAGACGTACTGGCGTGAGTCCGACTTACGATCCGCTCTCACGGATGCCGGCTGGATAGTCAGCGAGATACGTCGTTGCATGGGAAGGCCCGAAGATTGGTGGCTGAGCGTTCGGGCGAGTTGCAACAACGGGGGCAGAGGACAGTAAACGCCATCACTTTCTTTGTGGGGCGGCGCCTTTCTTAGTCTGCCGAGCGGTCTTGCGGCAACAGGCCGAGCCGGCGCTCTCTCGATCATGGATGGAATGCGCTGGTAACTCAGGGGATTGCTTTAACTGCTCTCGTCTCCTGCTCGTTGTATTTCAGAGGGGCGCTATGAGGCGATTCTTTCCTATCTTTGTACTGCTAATAGTTGCGGCAGTGCTCTCGCTTGTAGCGAGGCGACGTGTATGGACAGAGGCAGGCCTTGAAGGCGTATGCAAAGAGAAGACGCAGGCCTATTTTCTGGCCAGGAGGGATATACCCGTGGATTGGAAGCCAGTTATGCGTGGCACGATGGGCGACGAGCGGATGAGCATCTACGGTACTTGGCGTGTAGGGGAGAAATATTATGTTGTTATGTGTTCGGCTAGATTAGGTGAGCCCGTTGCCAGCATTGGTTATGAGGTCGCTGATGCCGCCAGCCCGAAAACCGAGGCAAATTCCACTGAGAAGTAGAGTGCACCTGTGATGCTGCCTTCGGCGCGAAGCGGACTTCGTTTATTGTGTAAAGCAACGTTAGGAGATTCTGAGCATGTCTGATCTGCCGCCCAATGGCCTGCCTCGATATCGCTTGCTCACGGGGAAGGATGATGCTGCATTCTGTCAACGAGTGTCAGAGGCACTAAGTCTTGGTTACGAGCTGTACGGCTCTCCTGCGGCGACATTCAATGGAGATCATGTGGTCGTCGCGCAAGCAATACTATGGCCGGTGATCCGAAGGGTGGCCGTTTGATCGCACTTCTTCGTCTTAAGGGGAGCACGGTCATCAATAACGAAGCACAGACGAACAGCACCTGGATGTACGGCCTGGCAATTCTTCTGGTTCTGGTAATCGGCGCCGGTGGTCTCTACCTGGCACTTACTGACTACTTCAGCCGTGGAGAACTAGGCACCAAGGATTACTACGCCATCCTGCAGGGTGTGGAATTCGACAATCGTGGCAGCAAAGACCCAGATCCGATCCTGAAGGAGAACGCCAACGGTTCGGGGTTGAATGTCTTAGGCGTCCGTGGAGCCGATGCGGCGGGAACGAGGGTCTGGATTGTCCTTAATCGAGCATCTGCCGATGGACAGCCCTTGCTGATCCCGCAGGATGTCCCGGTCAAGGTGGACTGCGAGGCCATAAGTGACGTCATTTCAGGCAAGGACGTAGTGGATGCTGCTAGGCGCTACTTCCTTAGGGGTTGCGTGTCTTAATCGTAGATCTTGAGACATCTGCTACAGAACGGGGCGAGAGGCATTGAACGCTCTAGCTTCCTGAGTGGGGCGGCGCCTTGCTTGGCTTTAACTGCTCTCGTCCCCTATTCGCGCCACCAAGCCTTCGATCATTTGTGAGTTTGATAGGTGTGAATTCAATCTCCAGAGACAAAACCAATGCGTTCTTCGAGATGCGTGGCATATGAATTACATTGGCGCAATCGCGAGCCGACCGCTTTCCATCAAGCCGTCGCAGCGGTATATGCCGTAGTGCTCCGCCTCGTCGATCCAGGCGTAGTAGATCAGTCCTAGCAGCTTTCTCTCTCGCACGTAGGGCGCGAAGTTATTCCGCATTTCCTCTACGAGCTGGACACCGACACGGTCGTCGACCGGGCAGTTGGTACTGGTGTTCTTGAAACCCCATTCCGTGATCCAACAGGGCTTACCGTCTGGGGTGCCCGCCCGATGGCATTTCCCCAACACGTATTTGGCAAGCCGGTCCCGGCGAGCCGCCGCGGCCGAAGGATCGCCAGGATTGCTGCTCCACGGGTAGACGTGTACAGCATAGGCATCCACTAGTTTGTCGACGCCATGGGCGCGAAGGAAATCTAATGTTGCGTTGACGCTGACCGAATCCGTCCGTGCGCCCCGTACTGGTCCCTCCGGACCTTCATACACGGCGAACCCGGCTGTCAGAACCGGAGTCCTGTTGTTGACCTTGGAATGGTTGCGGATGTCCCGAAGCGCGGCGAGCACCTTGAGGTACTGCAGGTATCCTGCTGCGATCTGCTTGGCCTCCGGATCACGAGATAGATCTTCGAGACCGAACATCCTGCCCTGACCCGGCAAGGGAAACTCCGAGTTAAACGCCGACGAATTCAGCTCGTTGCCCAGTTCGAACGCGGCGAGCCTCACACCAGCCGCGTTAAGCTTATCGAGCAATGGCTGAAAGTATGCCCGGAATGCGTTCGGATCTGCGTACGATAACGGGTGCCCGCTCCATTGACCGGGAAACTCCTTGGGTTTCCTTCTGCGGAGGCTTCCGACGTCTTGCGGGTCATTGCTGAGCTTGGTGTGATGGATGACAAAATCGCTTGGCTTGGCCAGCTTGATATCAACAATAATGCGCAAGATCTGCCGAAGCAGATACAGACGAGGACATTTGCTGTTGTTGAGCAAGCGCAGAAGCTTGGCGAGTTGGCGCGGGACACTGCAGTCTTGATCGAAAGGCACCAAGTACACGCCTGATATGGCGCAACTAATGGAGACGAGAGACATTAAAGGCGCTCACTCCCTTAGCGGGGCGATGCTTTTCTTGGTCTGCCGGGCGACCTTGCGGCAATGAGCCGAGCTCGCGCTCTCTCAATCATGGATGGGGGTAGGAACATGGGTAAGTTTGCGACACGCAAATAAAAAGCGCCTGAAAAATCAGGCGCTTTTATGTATCTCTTGGTACCGGTGAGAGGACTCGAACCTCCACTCTGTCGCCAGAAGCGGATTTTGAGTCCGCCGCGTCTACCATTCCGCCACACCGGCATTGCAGCGGGGCATTATGCCGGCTTCAGTGGACGGGGTCGAGACCCAGCTGGCGGTCGGTGCGTTCGTAGGATTGGGCGGCGCCGACTATGGGCTTGAAGATGGCGCAGTGGGTCATCGGGCCGGAGTAGATGTGCAGGCTCACGGCGACGGCGTCGTCGCTGGGGTTGCGGATGGTGTGGTACTCGTGGGGCGGGATCAGGCTGCCGGCGGAGCCGGGGCCGGCCTGGATCGAGCCTACGGGCTGGAAGCGCCACTGGCCTTCTTCGTTGGCCAGGCGCTCGTACTGGACCACTTCCAGGGCGCCGCTCCAGACGCCTTCGACGCACCACATGCCGCAGTGGTCGTGGATCGGGGTGCCCTGGCCGGGGCCCCAGGTCATGGCGACCACGCAGTAGTCGTGGTCTTCGCTGCGGTAGAGCTCGCGGCGGGCGTAGCGGCCTTCGACGGTCTCGAAGACGCACTCGGGGAGCGTCACTTCCTGGCTGCGGATGAGCTGGCACAGGCTGTTGCGCAGGCTGTCGGTGATCTCGTGCGTGCTCGGCTTGCTGACGGCAGTGTCGATGGCGTCGATGAGCTTGCGACAGCCGGGGAATTCCACGGTAAGCATGTGATTCTCGGGAGATGTGTTGCGACAGGGCCGATCTTACCAGCCCGGGGGCTGGGAGGCGTCCAGGCGGTTCAGAGACGGCCCAGGAAGCCCCCGATGGCCCGGCTGTAGTTCTCAATATCGACCAGGAAGGCGTCGTGGCCCTGGGGCGAGTCCAGCGCCACGAATTCCACCGCGGCGCCGGCCGCCTGCAGGCCTTCGGCGATCTGCTCCTGCTGCTCCAGCGGGAACAGGATGTCGGTGCTGACGCCGATCACCAGGGCCTGCTCGACTTGGATACGCTGCAGTCCGGCGTGAATGCTGCCGTCGCCGTACTCGGAGATATCGAACCAGTCGCTGGCGCGCGACAGGTACAGATAACTGTTCGGATCGAAGGTGCGCACGAAACGCTGCGCATGGCCTTCCAGATACGACTCCACCTGGAATTCGAAGCCAAAGGGCACGTCGTCATCGCGCTGCTCGGCATCCAGGCGGATGCGCGCGAAGCGGCCGTTCCATTCCATCGCCGAGCGATAGGTGATCACGCCGAGCTTGCGCGCGATGCTCATGCCCGTTTCCGGAAAATGCGCATCGTCGTAACGGCCGTTGTTCCACTGCGGATCGAGGCGGATCGCCTCGCGCTGCAACGAGCGGATCGCGATGGCGAACGGCTGCGCCTGCGGCGCGGTGTCCACGCTGATATGCGTACGCACGCTGCCCGGATGCAGCAGCATGTAGGCCAGCGCGCTCATGCCGCCCATCGAGCAGCCGACCAGGCAGGCGAGCTGTTCGATGCCGAGCGAGCTCACCGCGCCATGCGCGGCGTTGGCTACATCTTCCAGCGCCAGCTCGGGGAAGCTCAGCCGATAAGGCTCGCCGGTAGCCGGATCGATCGAAGCGGGGCAGGTGGAGCCCTTGTCGCTGCCCAGCGAATTCACGCAGATCACAAACCAGCGATCCGTATCGATCGCCTTGCCCGGCCCGATCATCGCCTCCCACCAGCCCGGCGAGGGATCGAGCTCGTTGGAAGTGGCATGCGCGCTCGGCGACAAGCCGGTGAGAATCAGCAGCGCGTTATCGCGCGCCGCGCTCAGCGTGCCCCAGGTTTCGTAGGCGACGCGGGCGCCGCGCAGTTCGCCGCCGCGCTTCATGCGGAACGGCGAGGGAAGCTCGAAATAGCGTCGTGCGTCGTGGCTCATCAGTGAACCTTATCGATTTCGATCTTGATCGGCGTCTTGCTGGCGACATCGACCACGCCGGCATCGCCTTCCAGGTCGCCGGTCTGCGCGATGGCCTGGCCGCTGCGGCTGATGCGCGCGCCCACGAACACGCGCGCGGCGGAGGACAGCTTGAGCTGCGGCGTCATGCCCATCGCGTCGGTCAGCGTCACGCTGGCGGGCAGGGCGGCGGCGTCGAGCCGCGCCACGGCCAGCGGCATCGGCGGGCCTTGCTCGGCGCGGGCATAGACGAACAAGGTCTCGCCTACTTTCACCTGGTCCTTCAGCGCGGGCGCCAGCGTGATCTGCACTTGCAGAGCAGGGCCGTCGGCGGCTGTCGGTGTTTCCTGAGGCACGGGCGTATTGCCGGCGCGCGCATCCGCCACGGCGATCTGTTCGGTCACCGCCTTGGCCACGGTGGAGCCGGGTTCGAGCAGCGGCTGCAGCTTGCGCCAGGTGGTGGCGGCTTCCGCATAGCGGTCGTGCTGGAACTGGCTGATGCCGAGCAGCCACAGGCCGCGCTGGTTGTCCGGTTCCAGTTGCACGGCGCGATCCAGCAGTTCGAGTGCGCGGCCTTCGATGCGGTGGTCGCTGCGCACGATCGAATCCGACTCGGCCCAGCCCACCATCGCGGTGGTGTTGTCCGCCTGCAGGCTCAGCACGTGATCGTAGGCATCGCGCGCTTCGGCCGACTTGCGGATGGTGGCGTAGGTCTGCGCCAGCAGCAGCCAGCCCTGGGGGTCCTTCGGTTCGCTCTGCAGATGCTGCTGCAGTTCGGCCACGGCCTGGTCGATCGACAGCGGCTGCTCGGGCTGCTTGTCGATGCCGTTCAAGGCCACCGGCGTGCCGATCAGCAGATACAGCCCCGCCGCGCCCAGCGGCAGCGCGAAGGCCACCAGCAGGGCCAGCATGAAGATGCCGCGCGGACGGCCCTGGCGGCGTCCATGGCGGATCAGCGGCACCAGCAGCAGGGCCAGCGCCACGGCGATCATCGCCGCGGCGGCCAGGTAGAAAACGGGTTTCACCAATCGTCCCCTTCGTCGTTCGGGCTGCGCTCGTTCGCGCCGGTGCCATTGGCGGCAGGCGCCTGCGCGCGGCTGCGGCGGCGCACGGTGACCACCACCACGGCCGCGCCGGCCAGCAGGATCAACAGCGGGCCGAACCACAGCAATAGCGTGCTGCCTTGCACCGGCGGGTCGTACAGCACGAAGTCGGAATAGCGATCGACCAGGTACTGCTTGATCTCCGCATCGCTCTTGCCCTGCCGCATCAGGTCGAATACCTGGTGGCGCAGGTCGCGCGCCAGGTCGGCGTTGGAGTCGGCGAGGTTTTCGTTCTGGCAGACCAGGCAGCGCAGTTCGCGGGTGAGATGCTGGAAGCGGGTTTCTTCGGCGTGGTCCTTGAACGGCAGCGGATCGATCGCCTGCGCGCTCAGGCCGCCGCAAGCGAACACGAAGGCCAGCGCGAACAGCACGCGCATCGAGGCACGGCGCAACGCGGCGCTCATGGCGCCTCCTTGCGCAGCGCGGCGATCGCGGGCTTCAGTTCGTTCTCGATCACCTCGGGCGTCAGCGGCCCGATGCGCTTGTAGCGGATCACGCCCTTGGCATCGACCAGGAAGGTCTCCGGCGCGCCATACACGCCGAAGTCGATCGCGGTGCGGCCTTCGCGGTCGGCGATGATCAGCCCATACGGATTGCCGTGGCGCGCCAGCCAGGCCTTGGCCTCGTCCGGCTCGTCCTTGTAGTTGTAGCCGACCAGCGGCACGCCGATGCGCTGGCCTTCGCTCATCAGCACCGGGTGTTCTTCGCCACAGGCGATGCACCAGCTGGCGAACACGTTGATCAGATACGGCTTGCCCAGCATCGCCTCGCGCGTGACCGTCTGCGCGGGATCGTCCAGCTTCGGCAGCGCATACGCCGGCGCCGGCTTGTTGATCAGCGGGGAGGGCACTTCGCGCTGGTCGTGGCGGGTGTTCCACCAGATGCCGAAACCGAACAGCGCCACCAGCAGCAGGAAACCGAAGAACGGCACCAGCCGACTCATGCGTGCGACTCCTGCACGGCCGCTGCGACTTTCTGCTCGGCTTCGCGGCGCAGGCGGAAACGCTTGTCCGCCGCGCTGAAGAAACCGCCCAGCATCATCAGCAGGCCGCCGGCCCAGATCCAGCGCACGAACGGCTTGTGGTACAGGCGCAGCGCCCAGGCGCCTTCCGGGTCGTTGCGGTCCATCGGTTCGCCCAGCGCGACGTACAGATCGCGCGTGACGCCCGCATCGATCGCCGATTCCGTCTGCACCTGGCCGCGCGTGTAGGTGCGCTTCTGCGGATGCATCACCGCGATCTCGCGGCCGTTGCGCATCACCGTCACCGTGCCCTGGTCGCCCTGCCAGTTGGGGCCGTCGGCGACGTGCACGCCGTCGAAGCGGAAGTCGTAGCCGCCGATGGTCTGCACCTGGCCCGGGGCCATGCGCACGTCGCGTTCGACGCTCAGCGCCTCGGTCAACAGCACGCCGGCGAGAAACACGCCGACGCCGAAATGCGCCAGCAGCATGCCGGCCATCTCCGCCGGATAACGGCGGCCGGCGGGCATCTCGCGCCAGCGCTTGAGCACATACAGCAGCGTGCCGACGCAGCACCACACCGCCGCGGCGGTGCCGGCGATCGCCTTGAGCGCCCAGCCGGTGGTGAAGGCGGCGGCGATCGCGCAGGCCAGGGCAGCGATGCCGGCGCGCACGGCCACGTTCTTCAGCGGCGGCAGGCCGCCTTTCTCGCCCCAGCGCAGGTACGGCCCGAACGGCAGCAGCAGCACGATGGGAATCATCAGCAGGGTGAACAGGAAGCCGAAGTACGGCGGACCCACCGAGATCTTGCCCAGGTTCAGCGCATCGCCCAGCAGCGGGAACAGCGTGCCCAGCAGCACCATCGCGGCGGCCACGGTCAGCATCAGGTTGCCGATCAGGATCGCGGTTTCACGCGACACCACGCCGAACGGCTTGCCGCCGGCGACCTTGGGCGCGCGCAGCGCATACAGCAGCAGCGAGCCGCCGACGACTACGGCCAGGAAGCACAGGATGAACAAGCCGCGCTTCGGATCCGAGGCGAACGCATGCACCGAGGTGAGCACGCCCGAGCGCACCAGGAAGGTGCCCAGCAGCGACAGCGAGAAGGCGAAGATCGACAGCAGGATGGTCCACGCGCGCAGGGCGCCGCGCTTTTCGGTCACCGCCTGCGCATGGATCAGCGCCGCGCCGACCAGCCACGGCATGAAGCTGGCGTTTTCCACCGGATCCCAGAACCACCAGCCGCCCCAGCCCAGTTCCGCATAGGCCCACCAGCTGCCCGCGACGATGCCGGCGGAGAGAAAGCCCCAGGCCACGTTGGTCCACGGCCGCGCCCAGCGCACCCAGGCCTGTTCCAGCTCGCCGCCGAGCAGGGCGGCGATGGAGAACGCGAACGCCACCGAGAAACCCACATAGCCCATGTAGAGCACGGGCGGATGGAAGGTCATGCCCGGGTCCTGCAGCACCGGATTCAGATCGCCGCCATCCGGCGGCATCGGCAGCAGGCGTTCGAACGGATTGGAGGTGAACACGATAAAGGCGAGAAAGCCCACCGCGACCAGGCCCAGCACGCCGAGCACGCGCGCCACGAAGACTTCCGGCAGCCTGCGGCTGAACGCGGCCAGCGCCACCGTCCACAGATTGAGGATGAAGATCCACAGCAGCAGCGAGCCTTCGTGCGCGCCCCACACCGCGGCCAGCCGGTAATACCAGGGCAGGGCGAGGTTGGAGTTGTCGGCGACGTAGCGCACCGAGAAATCGAAATGCAGGAACGCCCAGCTCAGCACGCCGAAGGCCATCGCCACGAACACCGCCTGGCCGGCGGCGGCCGGACGCGCCACCGCCATCAGCGCGCCGTTGCCGCGCCATGCGCCCAGCAGCGGCAGCACGCCCTGCGCCAGCGCCAGCAGCAGGGCCAGGATCAGCGCGAGTTGCCCCAGTTCCGGCGTCATCGCGGCTTGTCCTGTGCGGCGGCCTCGTTGATCGTCTTGCCCTGGTGCGCCTTGGCCATGGCGTCCTTCAGTTCTTTCGGCATGTAGGTCTCGTCGTGCTTGGCCAGCACTTCGGTGGCGATAAAGCGCGCGTTGTCCATATGGCCGGTGGCGATCACCGACTGGTTGTCGCGGAACAGGTCGGGAAGGATGCCGTTGTATTCGACCGGCATCGCGCCGCTGGCGTCGATCACGGTGAAGGTGACCTTGAGCGAATCGGCCGCGCGCTGGATCGAGCCGGACTTCACCATGCCGCCGAGGCGGAAGTTCTTGTACTGGCCGGCCTCGCCGGACTGCACCTGGCTCGGCGTGAACAGGTAATTCATGTTCTGCTGCAGCGCGAACACCGTCAGGCCGATGGCCACGACGGCCGCCGCGAGGACCAGGAGTACGACGGTGAGCCGGCGTTTGCGGGTGGGATTCATCATTAAGGTCACTCTGCGTCGCCCAATCCGGGTGAGTGTCAGGACGAAGGCGTCGGGTTGCGTTGCTGGCGCGCGCTCTGCCGCGCCAGGCGGGCGCGCAGTTCGCGCAGCTGGCGGCGCCGGCGGATGCCCGGCGCCAGGAAGTCGGCGATCAAGACGATGAAGAACACCGCGTACGCGGGCCACACGTAGGCGGCATAGCCGCCCATGGCGAGGAAATGGTTCACCGGCCTTCCTCCGCCTCGGCGATCTGCCGCACCCAGTCCTTGCCGCTTTCCAGCGCCAGCAGGTCCGCGCGCACGCGGCCGAACAGGCTGGCGAAGTAATACAGCTTGGTCGCGGCCATCATGGTCAGCAGCGGCCACAGCATGTCGCCGCTCATCTTCGAGGGGCCAAGGATGCGCACGGTGGAACCCTGGTGCAGCGTGTTCCACCAGTTCACCGAGAAATGCACGATCGGCACGTTGATGATGCCGATGAGGGCGAGGAAGGCCGCGGCGCGCGCGCCTTGCCGGCGATCCTCGAAGGCGTGGTACAGGCCGATCACGCCCAGGTACAGGAACAGCAGCACCAGCTCGGAAGTCAGGCGCGCGTCCCAGGTCCACCAGGTGCCCCACATCGGCTTGCCCCACAAGGAGCCCGTGACCAGGGTGACGAAGGTGAAGGCGGCGCCGACCGGCGCCGATTCCATCGCCACCACCTCGGCCAGCTTCAGGCGCCAGACCAGGGCGATGAACGAGGCGATCGCCATCACGCCGTAGATGAACAGGCTCATCCATGCGCTGGGCACGTGGATAAAGATGATGCGGTAGGCGTCGCCCTGCTGGTAATCGGCCGGCGCCAGCACCAGCCCGCCGTACAGCGCGGCCAGGCCCAGCAGCAGGGCCAGGCCCAGCGCCCATGGCCGCAGCGCGCCGGCGAAGCGGTAGAAGATCGGCGGCGAGCCGAGCTTGTGCAGCCACAGCGGAATCCAGTTGGCCATGTGTCAGGCATCCAGGGCGATACGTAGGGCGGCGGCGCAGGCCAGCGGCGCAAGTACCAGGGCCAGGGCAAGCGCCGCGCCCAGCCAGGCGACGGGAGCCAGCCAGGGCAACCCCTGTTGAGCCGCGGAAACCGCGCCGGCGGCGAAGATGACTACCGGCACGCAAAGCGGCAGCAGCATCAGCGCCAGGAGCATACCAGAGCGCCGTGTGCCGGCCGTCAGCGCCACCAGGATGGCGCCGAGCAGGCTGAGCAGCGGCGTCGCCAGCAGCAGGGCCAGCAGCAGCACCGGCATGGCCGCGCCCGGCAGGTGCAGCATGCCGGCCAGCAGCGGGGCGATCACGATCAGCGGCAGCGCGGTGGTGATCCAGTGCGCCAGGACCTTCATGCCCAGCATCAGCGCCAGCGGCTGCGGCGCTAGCACCAGCTGTTCCAGCGAACCGTCCTCGATATCGCCGCGGAACATCGCGTCCAGCGCCAGCAGCATGGCCAGCAGCACGGTGACCAGCACCACGCCGCCGGCGATCCGCTGCAGCAGCGCTTCTTCCGGGCCGAGCGCGAACGGAAACAGCGTGGCGACGATCAGCGCATACAGCACCGGCATGGCGATATCGCCGCGGCGGCGCCAGGCCAGCACCAGGTCGCGGCGCAGCACGGCGGCGCAGGCGGCGGCGAGCGGCGGGCGGCTCATGCGTGCATCCGGATGCGGCGCGGTTCGCCGCCGAGGAAACTCACCGCGCCATGGCTGGTGACCAGGGCCGCGCCGCCGCGCGCCGCGTGCCGCGAGAGCAGGCCGTTGACCAGTTCGATGCCGGTGCGGTCGAGGTTGGCGTAGGGCTCGTCCAGCAGCCACAGGGTGGCGGGCAGCAACAGCAGGCGCACCAGGGCGGCGCGTTTTTTCTGGCCGGCGGAGAGGCGGCGCACGGGTTCGTCTTCGTAGCCGGCCAGGCCGATATCGCGCAGCGCGTCGGCGGCGGCGAGGCCGTCGCGCCTTCCATAAAGGCCCGTGGCCACGGCCAGGTTTTCGCGCGCGCTGAGATCACCCTTCAGACCCAGGTGATGGCCGAGAAACAGGATGTCGCCCAGGTGTGCATCGCGCTGCCAGGTGTCGCCGCGCCAGCGCAGCTCGCCTTCTTCGACGTGCAGCAGGCCGGCCAGGATGCGCAGCAAGGTGGTCTTGCCGCTGCCGTTGTCGCCTTCGACCAGGGCGATCTCGCCTTCGGCCAGGCTGAAGTCCAGCGGGCCGAAGACGGGTTCGTCCTGGCGATAGAAGGCGAGCGCCCTCGCTTCCAGGAGCGCGGGCCGGATGGGTGGCGGCGAGGTCATCCGGGTGATTGTCCGAAAACGCTGTCGGGCTTGTCCATGCGGCGCAGCAGCGCGCGGCCGCCGGCGCCATCGCCGTGGACGTAGGCGTGTTGGCCGAAGCGGCGGGCGAGGGTGTCCAGCGCGGTGGTGTCCGCGCCGACGATGAACAGGCTCGATTCGCGCCAGCCGTTGCCGAAGCCGGCACCGGCGCGGATCAGCCTCGCCGCAGGAAGTTCGCGCAAGGCGGCGAGCAGCTCGCGCTGGACCTGGCGATTCCAGCGGCGCGGATGCGGCGACGACGCCGGATTCCAGGCGGTGATAAAGCCCCAGGCTTGTGCGCCGGCCAGCTCGGCCAGCGCCTGCGGCAGCGGCTCGCCGATGCGGATCGTGGCCCGGCCACCCTGCGGCAGCCGGACCTGGTAAGCGCTCGCGAGGTAAGCCGCCAGCAGGCGCTCATCCATGCCGCAGGCTGGGCAGGGGCGGCAGCGTGGCCTTCAGGGCGGCGAGGGCGCCGTCGAGATCGACGCTGCGCGGATCGGTCGAACCGCGCAGCAATTGCTGCAGCAACTGGTCCTGCGCGCGGCCGCGCGCATAGGCGTAGGCATAGGGCAGATGGGTGAAGGTCACCATGCGATAGCGCGCCATGAAGTGTTCCGGCGCGCGCTCGGCCAGCAGCACGGCGAGTTCGCGCTTGGCCAGGTAATGCGGATCGGCCACCGAGTCGCGCATCTCGATGTAGTTCTCCAGCGCCATCGCGGCGATCGCATTGGCATTGGGCTGGCGCACGCGCTGGAATTCGGCGAAGGCGCCGGCAACATCGTGCGGCGCTTCGGCCAGCAGGGCGGCCAGGGCCACCGTGTCCTCGAAGCCGCAGTTCATGCCCTGGCCGTGAAACGGCACGATGGCGTGCGCGGCGTCGCCGATCAACAGGGCGCGGCCGTCGATATGCCAGCGATCGAGATAGAGCGTGGACAGCGTGCCGACCGGATGGCTGCCGTAGTCCTCGGCGAAGTCGGGGATCAGCGGCAGCAGGTCGGGGAAGTCGTCGCGGAAGAACGCTTCGGCCGCCTGCGCGTCCGGCAGGGTGGCGAAGCTCGGATGCGCGCCCTGCGCCGGCAGGAACAGGGTGACGGTGAAGCTGCCTTCGGTATTGGGCAGGGCGATGCACATATAGCCGCCGCGCGGCCAGATATGCAGCGCATGCGGTTCGAGCGCGAACTGGTCGTGGCCGCCGCTGTCGCCCAGCAGGCTGGCCGGCAGCTGGCCGGCGGGCGGGATTTCCAGTTCCTTGTAGGCATGGCCCAGCGGTTCGACGCGTTCGCCGAGCGGGCTGTAGGCGTGCATCGCGGTGCGCAGGGCGGAGCCCGCGCCGTCGGCGCCGATCAGCACGGGGGCATCGATGCTGCGTTCCACGCCTTGTTCGTCGGCGAGACGGATGCGTCGCGCATCGAAATCCGCGGCGACCAGCGACTGCCCGAAGTGGAAGCGCACGCCGGCCGCTTCGGCCGCATCCAGCAGCAGCATGTTCAGCGCGCCGCGCGAGACCGACCAGATCACCTCGCTGTCGTCCACGCCGTAGCGCTGCAGGCCGGAGCGGCCGTCGCGCGTATGCACCATGCGTCCGCGCATCATCACCGCGCGCGCCAGCACGTCTTCGGCCAGGCCGGCGGTGCGCAGCGCCTGCAGGCCGCGTTCGGCCAGCGCCAGGTTGATCGAGCGCCCGCCGACGAAGCCCGCGCGGCGCGGATCAGGACGCTTTTCGTAGACCTCGACCGGGAAACCGCGGCGGGCCAGCTGCTGGGCGAGCAGGGCGCCCACCAGGCCGCCGCCGATAAGAGTGATGGAAGGCTGCTGCGTCGACGCCATGGGGTGTTCCGTCGGTCGGATCGCGAGACTTTATCAGGCGTGCGGGCCGGGCGGCCTGCTTCAGAAGCTCATGAAGTAGCCGCCGTTGACCGGCAGGTTGGCGCCCGTGATGTAGCCCGCATCGTCCGCGGCGAGGAAACACACGGCGCGGGCGATATCGGCCGGCGAGCCGAGCCGGCCTACCGGGATGTCTTCGAGGATCTGCGCGCGGATCTCGGCCGGCACCTTGGCCACCAGCGGCGTATCGCAGTAGCCCGGCGACACGGTATTCACGGTGACGCCCTTGCGCGCCGTCTCGCGCGCCAGCGCCATGCCGAAGCCATGCACGCCGGCCTTGGCGGCGGCGTAGTTGGTCTGGCCGAACTGGCCGGTCTGGCCGTTCACCGAGCTGAGGTTGACGATGCGGCCGTAGCCGCGCGCGCTCATGCCCTCGACCACGTTGCGGCACATGTTGAACACGCCATCGAGATTCACCCGCATCAGCTCGTGCCATTGCTGCGGCTCCATCTTGCGCAGCGTGGTGTCGCGGGTGATGCCGGCGGCGTTGACCAGCACGTCGACGCTGCCGTGGGCGGCTTCCACGCGTGCGATCAGCTCGCTGCAGCTGGCGAAGTCGCTGACGTCGACCGGCTCGAAGCGGACGGCGCCGTTCAGCTCGGCCAGTTCGGCCTGAAACGCTTCGACGCGGTCGGCGCGGGCGGGCAGGTCGGCGGCGATCACCTGGCGGCCGGCCAGGGCGAGCTGGCGGCAGATTTCCGTGCCCAGGCCGCCGATGCCGCCCGTAACGATGGCGATACGAGTCATGCAGCGCTCACTCGATCATGCCGCACGGCAGCACGTGCTGTGCCGCAGCGGCTGTTGCACTAAGGAAGCGCCGGCGCCAGCGGGGCGCCGGCGCGGGAAGGCGGGAGGCTTACTTCTTGGTGCCGCCGGGCTTGGTGGTGTTCGAAGCCTGGGCGGCGGCGTCGATCAGGCCGCTCTGCATGGACTTCCACGCGTCCATGTTGCGCTGGGTCAGGTCGTTGAGCATCGACCAGGGCGTCTGGCCGAGCAGGCTGTTGAGCTGGTTGCGGAACTGCTGCTGCTGGTCCAGGAAGACCTGCAGGCTGCGCTCCAGATACGGGCCCATGAAGCCCTGCAGCGAATCGCCGTAGAAACGGATGATGTGGCTGAGCAGCTGCGGCGACAGCATCGGCTGCCCCTTCTCCTCATGCTCGGAGATGATCTGCAGCAGCACGGAACGGGTCAGGTCGTCGCCGGATTTGGCGTCGCGGACCTCGAAGGTTTCGCCATCGATGACGAGCTGTCGGACCTCTTCCAGCGTGATGTAGCTGGAGATTTCCGTGTCGTACAAGCGACGGTTCGGATACTTCTTGATGATGCGGATCGTTTGTGCCATGCGGCGGAAACTAACAGAACGTATTGCGCCGCACCAGTCGCGATGGACACGCTTTTGCTGCACCTGCAGGCGCAGCAAAAATTTGGATCGATCTGTTAAAACATTGGTCTGCTAGTGCTCAAGCAATGGTCTGCTAGTGGCCTGCTGCGCCGCCGGCGCTGCCAAATGGCGGCCTGGCGAACCAGATCATCGGGATCAGCGCCACGAACAGCACCGCGCACAGCCAGAACACGTCGTTCACCGCCAGGGTCAGCGCCTCACGGGTCAGCAGCTGGTCGACCACGCCCAGCCCGCGCGTGCCGGACAGGCCGGCCTGGGCGAGCCCCTGCAGGAACTGGGTGGTGGCCGGATGAGCCGGCGACACGCTCTCGGTGAGGATGGCGTGGTGGAACTCGCCGCGGTGCTGCCAGATCGTCACCGTCACCGCGGTGGACACGCTCGAACCCATGGTGCGGCAGAAATTGGCCAGGCCCGAGGCGC
>Ga0207667_10000290_pt1 | contig 69361 bp, 65 predicted proteins | sample KBSCornC52_FD_184301 | JGI IMG/M metagenome (GOLD analysis project Ga0207667, IMG submission 184301) | Corn rhizosphere microbial communities from Kellogg Biological Station, Michigan, USA - KBS Corn C5-2 (SPAdes) (version 2) | ecosystem: Host-associated > Plants > Roots > Rhizosphere > Soil ... | reverse complement strand
AAAAGCTGTCCGAAAACTGCGCGGCGGCATGATGCCTCCCCCGGGTGCTCCGCGGCCGGATCTAAGTGCGGTTGATTCCTTTGTGTCGTGGCTCGAAACCTCTTTAGACCAGGCTGCGGCGGCCAAGCCGAATCCGGGCTCTGTCGCGCTGCATCGCCTCAATCGCACCGAATATGCAAACGCCATGCGCGAGTTGTTCGGAATCGACGTGGACGCCGCGGCGCTCCTGCCTGCCGACGACATGTCCGATGGGTTTGACAACATCGCCAACGTGCTTAAGGTGTCGCCGTCGTTCCTGGATCAATATATAAGCGCTGCGCGCGCGGTGAGCATTCAGGCGATTGGCAAGCCGCTTCCTTCGGACGCCGTTCTCGTGAACCTTCGCGGAACCCCTGCCGATCCCGCGGATCTGCCACTCGGAACCCGCAGCGGAACAGTGGCCGAATATCTGTTCCCCGCCGACGGTGAATACGAATTCCGCCTGGGCGGCGCAGGTGGAGGAGGCCGAAGCGGCCGCGGCCGGGCTCCCCAAGCCGGATTCACTCCCGAGTCCGATGCCACCGTCGTGACGCTGGATGGTGTAAAAATCGCAACCACCGGACGCGTCACCGTGAAAGCCGGAATGCATAAGATCGCCGTCAGCACGCCGGCGCGAAGCTTAATTGAAAACGAGTCCATGCTGCAGTCGTTTGTTCCCGGATCTGCCGGTCAGGCTTACGGCGGAGCCGGCGGTCGTGGAGGCGGAGCTCAGGGAGCTGTGACCGTCAATGGTCCGTTCAATCCCGCCGGCAGCCGCGTCGATACTGTCAGCCGCCAACGGATTTTCGTTTGCCGACCGCCGGATGCCAGTGAAGAGGCGGCATGTGCATCGCGAATCTTCGCCAACATCGCGCACCGGGCGTTCCGCAGGCCGGTGACGGATCGCGATACCGCTGCGCCGATGGCCTTCTTCAAGCAGGCACGCGCGGCCGGCGATTTTGAAAAAGGCATCGAAGGCGGGCTGATCGCAATTTTGGCGAGTCCCAAATTCCTATACCGAGCCGAAATTCCTCCGCCGAATGTCGGGGCAGGCTCCCTATATCGCATCAGCGACCTGGAACTGGCATCGCGGCTTTCGTTCTTTCTCTGGAGCAGCATTCCGGACAGCGAGCTATTGAACGTCGCGGAACAAGGCAAGCTCAAGGATCCCGCTGTGCTAGAGCAGCAGGTCAAGCGCATGCTCAAACAGCCGCAGGCGAAAGCCCTGGTCTCAAACTTCGCGTTCCAATGGCTGAAGCTGCGGGAAATGGCGAGCTTTGAGCCCGACCCCATCGTCTATCCGAGTTTCGATGCGCGGTTGCGCCAGGCATTTACCCGCGAAATGGAACTCTTCGTGGGTAGCGTGTTCCAGGAGGATCGCAGCGCGCTCGATTTGCTGCAGGGCAATTACACCTACGTCAACGAGCGCCTGGCGCTGCATTACGGCATCCCCAATGTCCGTGGCGACCAGTTCCGTCGCGTCACGCTGACCGATCCGAATCGGTTCGGCCTGCTCGGCAAGGGCGCGATTCTGATGGTGACTTCTTATCCCAATCGCACGGCTCCCGTGCTGCGAGGCTCGTTCATTCTGGAAAATATCGCCGGGACGCCGCCATCGCCGCCGCCACCTAACGTCGAAGCGTTCAAGGAGAACAAGGAAGGCGAAAAGGCCAAGACGATTCGCGAGATCATGGAGCAGCATCGCGCGAATCCGTCCTGCAACGCATGCCATGGCGTGATGGATCCGCTCGGGTTCGCATTCGAGAATTACGACTCCATCGGCACCTGGCGGACGAAAGATAAGTACGCGCGCACCCTGATCGATTCCGCGGGCAAGTTGGTGGATGGAACCTCCGTCAACGGTCCCGCCGACGTGCGCCAGGCCTTGATGAAGCATCCCGACCAGTTCGTGCAGACCATGACTGAGAAGCTGCTGACCTATGGGTTGGGCCGGCGGCTCGAATATTACGACATGCCCATGATTCGAAAGATTGTGCGCGACGCCGCGAAGGACGATTATCGTTTTTCGTCGGTGATTATGGGTATCGTCAAGAGCCCTCCCTTTCAGATGAGCGTGAAGGCTACGGAAAGCGCGGCCAAGAAAACTACCGAAACGGCCCAAGACAATAAAAAGGCGAACGCGCCTACGGCCAGGAATTAAAGAAAGGGAGTATTCATATGTTCATTACCAAGAAGCATCTCCCCCGGCGAACGTTTTTACGCGGCGTGGGCTCGGCGATGGCGCTGCCGCTGCTCGACGCCATGATTCCCGCGCGCACCGCTTTGGCGCAGACTGCCGCGAATCCGACGCCTCACCTCGGCTTCATCTATTTTCCGCACGGCGCGATCATGGGCCAGTGGACGCCGAAAACCGAAGGTGTGAACTTCGAGCTGTCGCCGATTCTCAAATCGCTGGCTCCGTTCCAGAAGCAATTGACCGTGGTGAGCGGCCTTGCGAATCGGCCCGCCGTAAGCCCGGCCGTGCATGCCATCACTCCCGGTACTTGGCTAAGCTGCGTGCATCCGCGAGCCAGCCAGGATCCGTTCGGCGGTCCGACGGTCGATCAGATCGCGGCGCAGCACATCGGTCAGGACACGCCGTTCCCATCGCTCGAAGTGGCGACCGAGGTTCACGGCGGTGGCGGCTCCTGCGATCGGGATTTTGGCTGTAGCTATGCAGGTACAATTTCCTTCAGCTCGCCCACCAACCCTTTGCCCATGGAAACCGATCCGCGCAAGTTGTTCCAGCGGATGTTCGGCCAGGGCGATACACCCGAAGAGCGTAAGCGAATCTCGAAGCAATATTCCAGCGTGCTAGATCTCGTTTCGCAGGAAGCAGCCGATTTGCAGCGCACCCTGGGGCCGCAGGATCGCGCCATGGTCGGCGATTATCTCGATACCGTGCGCGAAATCGAGCGCCGCGTTGAAAAGATGGACGGGCGCGATCTTTCTCATGTGAATATCCCCGATACGCCGGGGGGCATCCCTCCGACCTTCGAGGCGCACATCAACCTGTTGTTCGATCTAATCGCGGTCGCCTATCAGGCCAATATGACGCGTGTCTTCAGCTTCATGATGGCAGCCGAGGTCAGCGGGTTGACCTACAACCAGATCGGCGTTCCGGATGCGTTCCATCCGATCTCGCACCATAACAACGAGCAGGCCAAGATGGACAAGCTGGTGAAAATCCAGACCTATCACACCGAGATTTTCAGCAAGTTCCTGGCTAAGCTTCAGAAGATGCCGGATGGCGATGGGACCATGCTCGATCATTCGCTCATCCTCTATGGCAGCAACATGAGCAACAGCAACGCGCACAATCACGATCCGCTGCCGACGGCGCTGGTGGGCGGCTGGAAATCGGTCAAGGGCGGCCAACATCTGAAGTATCCCGACCAAACTCCCCTCGCGAACATGCTGCTTACGATTCTCGATCGTGCGGGTGTTCCGGAAGAAAAGTTTGGCGACAGCTCCGGCAAATTCAAAGAGGTCTAGCCATGAAGATCCTGCTTATAGCCAGTGCGATTGCTGGGCTGGCGTTGGCGGCTGACATCAAGGCGCCTTCGTCCGATGGCACTACACCGCTGCACTGGGCCGCCCATAACAACGATGCTGCAGAGGTCGACCGGCTGCTCAAGGCCGGTGCGGATGCGAACGCGAGGAACGAATTCGGCGCGACACCGATGTCCGAAGCCGCCTTCAACTCCAACACCGAGATCATCGATAAGCTGCTGAAGGCCGGCGCCGATCCCGACTCTCCTTCCGCCGACGGCCAGACGGCGCTGATGCTGATCGCACGCGGCAACAACGTCGCGGCGGCGAAGCTGTTACTCGAACACGGCGCGCACGTGAACGCGAAAGAGAAACAAAAGGAACAGACGGCTCTAATGTGGGCGTCGGCACAAAATCAAGGCCCGATGGTGCGGGAACTGGTCGCGCATGGCGCCGATGTGAACGCCCGCGCCGTCATCAATGATGTTCCATCGCAGGTGAGCACGGAGCCGCGCGCGCAGTACCGGTCGTACGGAGGCCTAACCGCGATGCTCTACGCTACTCGCGAAGGTTGCCTCGAATGCGTCAAAGCGATGGTCGAAGGCAAGGCGGACCTGAACCTGGCCGACCCGGAAGGCGTCACGCCGCTGATCACCGCCGTCTGGAACGCCCACTGGGACGTTGCCTCGTACCTTATCAAAGCCGGCGCGAACATCAACAAATGGGACTGGTGGGGCCGCAGCCCACTGTACCTGGCCGTCGACTACAACACGCTTCCGCATGGGGGAAGGCCCGATGCTCCGGCGGTGGATGACACGACGCCTCTACAGGTGATCGAGCAACTTCTGAACGCGGGAGCGAATCCGAATTTGCAATTGAAGCTTCTGCCGCCGTACCGGAGCATCGGCTCGGATCGCGGAGTGGACGGCATGCTGACCATCGGCGCCACACCGCTGCTGCGCGCTGCCAAAGGACTGGATGCGCCGGCGATCAAGCTGCTGCTGGAGCACGGCGCCATCATCGATCTTCCAAACAACCAGGGAATCACGCCAGTCATGGCTGCCGCGGGGCTGGGATCGGTGGACGCCGACACCCGTGGGCTCTATACGACGTTCGACGTGCAGCAAAGATCAATCGATTCGCTCGACCTGCTGCTCAAAGCGGGCGCCGATATCAACGCTGCCGGTGGGCGCAGGCAGCAAACACCGCTCGCGGCAGCGAGCTACTGGGGATGGAATGACGTCGTGCAGTACTTATTCGATCACGGCGCCAAGCTTGATGTGAAGGATTCCGGCGGGATGTCGCCCATCGACGCTGCGCTTGGGAAAGCGGGCGGCAACAGCCGCGGCGGCCAGCGCATCGACGTGCACGAGGACACTGCGGCTCTACTAAGGAAACTCGGCAGGCAGTAAGGTTTTAGTAGGGCAGGATTGCATCCTGCCCAATGGAACTACTTCTTGACCTGATCGACGTCCACATCCAGCGTGTGGCCGATCCGGAACCCGATTATCCCATCCGCATGCACCTTGCTCTTGGGCTGGCGTGCGACTTCTGTGCCGTTGACACTGAAGATCACGTTATCGCCCTGAACCTGGACGGCCAGCGTGTTCGACTGTTTCCCGTCCGGGCCCTCTTTTGCAATGGCGGCGTTCGGAGTCCAATTTACCACCGTCTTAGGTGACGTTCCTTCCCAGTTGGAGATGAAATACTCGCCCGCTTGACGGATCAGGAAATAGGTATAGGTCGGGGACGGGCCCATATTGCTCCCACCGATCACCAAGCCGTATGAGACCGGATGAGAGGCCTTTTTGAGCTGAGTCAGACGAGCCGAGAAGGTGTAGTTGCCGGACTTGGTCCAGTCGTTGCGCCACATGGTTCCGGTGGTTCCCATCTGGAAGTGGTAGACATCGCCTGTCTGGGAGAACTTGATTCCAGTAACGGCTCCGCGATCGGGGCGTGCATTCCAGCCGGCTGGAAATTGGCCGCCCGCCACGGCGCGGTCCGGGTCGCCTTTTCCGCCCTCTTGGGCAAACGCCACAAAACTGGCGGTCAAAGCCAGCGTTAGAACGAACATACGAGGTTTAAGGTGATTGATCATAACGAAGGTCCTACTGAGCCGAGTATATCAATATGAGGTTTGTTATACACTACGTGGTGATATGAACCGCATAAAGTCATCTGCGGCGCTGGCTTTGGGCGTGGCCGCGTTCGCCATATGGAATCTGACGCCTGCACGCGCGCAACAGGGAACGCCCGCCTCGGGCGAATGGCGAGTCAATGGAGGCGATACGGGCAGCACCCGGTACTCGCCCCTTGATAAGATCGACGCGGCTAACGTCAAGAATCTGCAAGTGGTCTGGCGGTGGAAAGCTCAGAACATGGGCCCCACGCCGCAGGCTGCTTGGGAAGTGACTCCGCTGATGGCCGGCGGCAAGCTTTTCTTCACGGCCGGCACTGGACGCACCGTGGTTGCCGCCGATGCTGCTACCGGCGAAACCCTGTGGACCTATCGCGGTGACGATACGGCCGAGCGCGGAGCGGTGCGCGCCAACAATCGTGGCGTCAGTTACTGGAGCGATGGACGCGGCGACGATCGCATCCTGTTCATCACGCCCGGCTACCAGCTCGTCGCGCTGAACGCCAAGACCGGCGCGCCGATTGCGAATTTCGGAAAAGACAGTCATGTCGATCTCTGGCTGGGCCTCGACCGGCCGGTTGTTCAGAACGGCACCATCGGCGCTACTTCGCCTCCTATCATCATTCGCGATGTCGCAGTGGTCGGCGCCTCTCTCAAAGTCGGCGTCGCGCTGCCCACGCGGCTGAACACGCCCGGCTACATCCGCGGCTATGACGTCCGCACCGGCAAATTGCTCTGGACTTTCCACACGGTCCCCCAACCCGGCGAATTCGGAGCCGAAACCTGGGGCAAAGACGATCGCGGCAAGGATTCCAACACGTTTACCGGTAACACCGGCGCGTGGGGACCTTTGACGGGCGATGAAGAACTGGGCTACGTGTATATTCCTGTCGAGGCTCCCAGCGGCGATACCTACGGCGGCCAGCGTCCCGGCGCGAATCTGTTCTCCGACAGCGTTGTCTGTCTCGACGCGAAAACCGGAAAACGCGTGTGGCATTACCAGCTGATCCACCACGAGATGTGGGATTATGACATTCCCGCCGCGCCGATTCTTCTGGATATCACTGTCAACGGAAAAAAGATCAAGGCTCTGGCACAGGTGAATAAATCGGCCTTCACGTTTGTGTTCGACCGTACCAATGGCCAGCCGGTCTGGCCGATCGAAGAGCGGCCCGCACCCAAAGGCAGCGCGCCCGGCGAATGGTATTCACCCACGCAGCCTTATCCCACCAAGCCCGCGGCGTTCGATCGCCAGGGAGTCACCGAAGCCGACTTGGCCGATTACACGCCCGAGATCAAGGCTGAGGCTTTGAAGATCGCTTCCAATTACGTTCTGGGCCCGATCTACACGCCGCCGATCGTGAAGGACACCGGCGGCAAACTGGGGACGATTCAGCTTCCGGGCGCGGGCGGCGGAGCCAACTGGACGGGTGGCGCGGTCGATCCGGAAACCGGGATGCTGTACATCCCCTCGACCACCAGCCCGTACATTTCGTCGCTGGTTCCTGGCGGCGCACGTTCGGAGATGCCTTATATCGCCGGAGGCGGTGGCGGAAACACCAACGTTGCGGGCAGCCTTCCGCTGATCAAGGGGCCGTATGGCCGCATCACGGCGTTCAATCTCAATACCGGCGACCAGGTCTGGATGATTCCGAATGGCAAACCCTCGGACGCGATCGTCAACAACCCGGCACTCAAGGCTGCGGGTATCGACGCCAGCAACTGGGGCGGCGGGCAGCGCTCGCCGATCCTTATCACCAAGACCATGCTGGTCGAAGGCAGCGCCGATCTGCGATTTATCGACAAGAAGACTGGCGCGATCATTTATGAGATGCCCCTGGGCGCCGCAGTCGGCCCCACTATGACCTATCTGGTTAATGGACGGCAGTTCCTGGTCGCTGTGGTAAACGGCACCCAGGGCGGAGGCGCGGAATTGGTCGGACTAGCGGTGGGGCAACCGGGCGCACCCGGTGGGCGTGGCGGACGCGGTGGACGAGGCGGTGCTGCGGGTGGCCGCGGCGCAACTCCGCCTCCCGAAAACTAGACGAAAACATGGTTCTGACTAAAGAAGAACTCATTGCCTCCCTCCAAAACGAGGTTCGAATCCTCCTCCATTTGGCGAGCAAAGTAGATCGCAATCAACTTGACTATCGGCCGACGCCGAAGCAGCGCAGCACCATCGAGCTGCTTCGGTATCTGACCATCATGGGACCCAACCTGATTCCGGCCATCAAGACCGGTGCTTTCGATGGCGCGGCATTTGGCGCTGCCCAGGCCGCAGCGAACGCCATGAACTTCGATCAGGTCCTCGCCGCGATCGAAAAGCAGAGCGCCTACTATGCCCAAGAACTGGGCTCGATGTCGGACGCCGATTTCCGCGGCGAGATCGATATGTTCGGCCGGAAAGTCAGCCGCGGTTCGCATATCGTGTTTCTGGCACTCTGCGGCTTCGCGGCATATCGCACGCAGCTGTTTCTATACTTGAAAGCCTGCGGCCGCGATCATCTAAACACGATGAATCTCTGGGGCGGCGTGGACGGTTCGATGCAGGGCTGAGGGAACTGAATCGTGCATAAAATCTTGCTTGCAACACTGATCGCGCTACCGTTCGTCCATGCTCAGGCGAGCCGTTCTGTAAACCCCGATGAGTGGACTAGTTACGGCCTCACTCCGGGCGAGACCCGCTACAGCCCGCTGAATCAGATCAACACTTCGAACGTAGCCCGGCTAGGCCTCAACTGGTCTTTCGATGTCGGCCACGGTGGTGGCAACCAGGAAGCTACTCCTTTATTCTCGAACGGCACGATCTACAGCATCACCAACTGGAGCATCGTTTTCGCCGTTGATGCCCGCACCGGCAAGGAAAAATGGCGCTGGGATCCCGAGGTCAATCAGGATAAAACCCGCCCACAAATCTGCTGCGGCGTTGTAAATCGCGGCCTTGCGATGTACCAAAACCTGATCATCGCGCCCATCATCGACGGCCGCCTGATCGCTCTCAATGCGGAAACGGGCAAGCCCGTCTGGGAAGCTCGCGTGTCGTATTCGAATGAGGGCTACACGGTAACCATGGCGCCGCGCATCGCCAAAGGAAAAGTGATCATCGGCGTCGCCGGAGCGGAGCTGCCTATCCGCGGATTCTTTTCCGCCTTCGACGCTGCCACCGGAAAATTGGCCTGGAAGTTTTACACCGTTCCGGGCGATCCCTCAAAACCCTTCGAGAATCCCGCCCTCAAGAAGGCTGCGGAAACCTGGTCGGGCGATTATTGGAAGCTCGGGGGCGGCGGATCGGTCTGGGACGGCATGGCTTATGATCCGGACGCCGATCTCCTCTACGTCGGCACTGGTAACGGCGGACCGTGGCCAGAAGAGCTGCGCAAGTCCAAGGGTAAAGAGAATCTCTACCTGGCTTCGATTCTCGCCGTGAAGCCCGATACCGGCGAGCTGAAGTGGTACTTCCAGGTCGTCCCCGGCGATTCCTGGGATTACGACAGCGTCCAGCAATTGCTGTTGGCCGATGTGACGATTCGCGGCCAGCAACGCAAAGTTCTGATGCAGGCCAATAAAGACGGATTCTATTATGTGCTCGATCGCGTCTCAGGACAGTTCATCTCCGGCCAGCCTTTCGCCAAAGTTACCTGGGCCAAAGGACTGGACGAGCGCACTGGCCGCCCCTTCATCAATCCCGAAGCCCACTACGGCGCCGAGTCCATCCAGATTTCGCCTGGCCCGGGAGGCGGACACAACTGGTCGCCTATGTCTTTCAATCCCACCACAGGACTGGTTTACGTTCCGGCTTCGATGGTGAGCAGCTCCAACTTCGCGATCGATCCGGCGTTCGAGTATCAAGCGGGCCGAAGCAATATCGGCGTGAAGCGCGGTGCGCCTCCGGCCAACGGCCAGGGCGTTGCGCCGCCACCGCCTCCGACACTTCCGGCTCCGCCCGCTATCGGCCCCGCAGCCCCTCCCGCGGGACAAACGAACGTCCTGGTCGCGTGGGACCCTGTCGCTCAGAAGGAACGCTGGCGAACCCAGGGCGGCGGATCGATCGGCGGCGGAACGGTGAGCACCGCGGGCAATCTGGTGATCCAGGTAATTCCCGATGGACGACTGGTCGCTTACAGCGCCGACAAAGGCGAGAAGCTCTTGGACATCCAGACCGGACTTCGCGGAGGCATGGGGCCACCGATCACCTATCAGTTGGATGGCAAACAGTACATCGCGCTGATGGGCGGCCAGGGAATCGTCGTGGCTCGCAGCGCCGAGCCGGGCGCCCCGCCGCCCCCTACAACGGCACAAACGGTGTTTCCTAAGCTAATGACGTTCGTCCTGGACGGGAAGCCCTTGCCGTAGACTTCTCGTTTACTGTGCGGAGAATGCCAGCAACACGTTGCCAGGGATCCCCTGCCGGACCCCGACGTAGCCCGATGGGACGAACAAGACGCCGCGTGCGACTACCGGGCCTGCCGCACCCATGGATCCGCCCTTTGCAGCTACTCCGTTCACGGTGGTGAAGTCCCGGATGGTGTTGTACTCCCAGATCACTTTTCCGTCGGCCGCGGAGAGCGCTCGCAGGACTCCGTCCCAGGCACCCGAAAATACCACGCCCGGAATCGCCGTCAGCGGGCCCTCTTGTCCTGGATGTTGCTTAAGCGCGGGAGCCAGTTCGGGCAAAGTGAACCATTTGCGCTCGCCGTCTCGAAGCTGCACGGCGGCGATTCCGCCTGGGCCCAAGCCGAAGTAGGCGTTCTGGTCGTCGGCCGCACCGCCCCACACGATCTTCCCACCGAATTCGTTCGTGTTGTTCACCAGTGCGGTTTTCCAGATCACCGCGCCTTTCTTGTCGGGATCGTGCGCCCACACATTGCCGCTCTTCTGCCCGGCCACCAGAATCGTCTTGCCGTTTGGCAGCGTTTTTAAAATTGGCGGCGACCCGAAATCGTGATCTGGCCCCAGTTCCTTCGGACAATTTTCAGGCGGCGTCGCCCCATTGCATCCAGCCAGCCAAATATCTTTGGGCGTGTCTTGCACCGACCATAAAATCTTGCCGGTGTTCAGATCCATGGCCAGGATCGCGTCCGTGGTGTCGGGGACCGGGTCCGTGTAGGCATCGCCCGTGCCGATGTAAAGCGCGTGACGGGCCGTATCGATCGTGGGTGAATTCCACACGCCGCCTCCCGCTGGGCCGAATCGCTGCACGCCGTTGGAGTTCTTCCCGGCCGGTTTGGGCTCTTCGGCGATGGTGTAGGTCTTCCAGACTTGCTTGCCTGTTGCGGCATCCAGGGCGACGACGCTGCCGCGAAACGTGCAGCACGGATAAGTTTTGTTGGGACCCGCGCCTTCCTCGCCCGACGATACGGGAACGTACACGCGCCCCTCGAAGACCTTGGGAGCGCCAGTGATCTTGGCCGACGCGTGATCCTCCACGTGAACTTTCCAGATCTGCTGACCCGTAGCCGCATCCACGGCGTAGGCGTTGGCCTTGCCATCGCCGAAGTAAGCGGCATACCTCGCGCCTATGCGCTCGATGCTGACTGCGGTGCGCACTCCCGATTCCGCCTGGAACATCCAATACACGCAGCCCGTTCCGGCGTCCAGCGAGTAGACGGCACCGGTATCGACTCCTATATACACGCGTCCGGCGACGACCGACGGCTGGCCGTAGACGGATTTGACTCCGGGAAATCCGAACGCCCATTTCAGTTTGAGCTTGGGCACATCGGCGGCGGCGATCCCGGCGCCCTTTTGATCCTGAAATCGGGTGTTGGCGATGCCGGCTCCCCATCCATTCCACGATGCGCTCGCCGCAGGGTCGCGGAATCGGGCGTTAGCGGGGCATGCATTGGTCGTTTGAGCGGGAAGGTTGTGCGCGAACCATAACAAGCACAAGCACGCTAGCGCGGGAAATCGAGTCATTGTGAATTGGCGGCTCCCTCGTAGTAGGATACTGCGGCAGAGTCGCGCAATGAGTACGGTGTTGCGGTGTAAGCCTCCTTGGGCATGATTGCTAGCATAAATCCATGCTGGAATCGGCGAGTAATAGGCGGTTGTTCACGGTCATCATGGATTTTGAAGGGACTACGTCTGCTGCCCAGTTTCGAACTGGCTCGGCTCAGGGTGCGGTAAGACTGTGGCTGGATGATCTCAAGCAATCAGATCGGTTCGGACTGACTGATCTTCAGCGAACGAGGCTTGCGGAAGGCTGCAATGACTTTGACCTCGATCTGTCACCATCACCACTTGATGGCCTTCAGAGTATATGGTGTTCAACCGTTTCGGCCAGCGGAGAAAGCATGGCGCTTCTGAATATCATTGAAACCGTCGATCCGCGATAACCCTTTCCTGGTGACGGCCGGGGTTACTCCTCGGTTGACCCGCCGACCTTCAGCACCGCCAGGAACGCCTCTTGCGGGATATCCACTTTGCCCACGCGTTTCATGCGGCGCTTGCCTTCCTTCTGCTTCTCGAGCAGCTTGCGTTTGCGCGAGATATCACCGCCGTAGCACTTAGCCAGCACGTTCTTCCGCATCCCCGAGATAGTCTCACGCGCGATGATCTTACTGCCGATGGCGGCCTGCAGCGCCACTTCGAACATCTGTCTCGGGATTAACTTGCGCAGCCGCTCGATCAGCATCTTGCCGCGCTCATAGGCGAAGTCCGCATGCACGATCATCGACAGCGCGTCCACCGGCTCTCCCGCCACCAGCACGTCCATGCGCACCATCTTAGAGACGCGATAGCCAGCCAAGTGATAATCCAGCGAGGCGTATCCGCGCGAGGCCGATTTCAGCCGATCGTAGAAGTCCATCACGATTTCGTTAAGCGGCATTTCATAGACCAGCATCACGCGCCCGCTGCCGATGTATTCGAACTTTTTCTGAATGCCGCGCTTTTCTTCGAGCAGCTTGAGGATCTCGCCGATATACTCTTCACGCGTGATCACGGAGGCCTCGATGATGGGCTCCTCGATCTTCTCGATCCCCGACGGATCTGGGAACTTGGACGGGTTATCCACCTGCGCCACGGTTCCGTCCGTGAGGGTAATCTTGTAGCGCACGCCTGGCGCAGTGGTTATCAGATCGATGTTGAACTCGCGCTCCAGCCGCTCCTGTACAATTTCCAGATGCAGCAGGCCCAGGAATCCGCAGCGGAATCCAAAACCCAGCGCGGCTGAATTCTCAGGTTCGAAGCTGAAGGCGCTGTCATTCAGCCGGAGTTTTTCGAGCGCGTCGCGCAGCATGCCGTGCTCGTGCGATTCCACCGGATACAAGCCCGCGAACACCATCGCCTTCAGCGGCTCGAATCCTGGAAGCGGCTCGGTGGCCGGATTCGCGTTGTCGATGATGGTGTCGCCGATTTGCGCGTCCGAAACAGTCTTGATGTTGGCGAATAGAAATCCTACTTCACCCGCGGCCAGTTCATCACACGGAATTGGTTTCGGCGATTGATACCCGACTCCGTCCACCTCGAATACCTTTTCGCTCGACCACAGCCGGATCTTCTGGCCTTTATGCAGCCGCCCTTCCAACACGCGTGTCAGGATGATCACGCCGCGGTAGGGATCGAACCAGGAATCGAAAATCAGCGCGCGTAAGGGCGCGTCCGGTGAGCCTTTAGGCGGTGGAATGAGATGCACTACCGCTTCGAGCACATCCTCGATGCCGACGCCTTGTTTGGCGCTCACCAGAATGGCGTCCTTGGCATCCAGCCCGATCAACTGCTCGATCTGCTCCCGAATCCGCTCCGGCTCGGCCGACGGCAAATCGATCTTGTTGATCACCGGAATGATTTCGAGATTGTGGTGCAGCGCCAGGTAAGTATTTGCGAGCGTCTGTGCTTCCACGCCCTGCGACGCATCCACTACCAGCAGCGCGCCCTCGCAGGCTTGCAGGCTGCGCGACACTTCGTAGGAAAAGTCCACATGGCCCGGCGTGTCGATCAGGTTGAGCTGATATTCGATACCGTCTTTAGCGCGGTAGTTCAGCCGCACCGCGTGGGCTTTGATGGTGATGCCGCGCTCGCGCTCCAGGTCCATCGTGTCCAGCACCTGCGCCATCATCTCGCGCTGGCTGAGCGCGCCGGTCACCTCGAGCAGACGGTCCGCGAGCGTGGACTTGCCGTGGTCAATGTGCGCAATGATGCTGAAATTCCGGATTCTCTGGGGATCCATGCTTACTTAATGTCGTATGAGCGCGGTATGATTGAAGCCGAACCGGTATCTTGATTATCCCACGATGTCCCGTGAATCCCCACATTTTACGGCCGACGCCCGCGGCCTGAAGTTTGCTGTTGTGGTGGCGCGCTTCAACTCGGGAATCACCGAAAAGCTGCTGGAAGGAGCACAGGAAGCGCTCACCAAGGCCGGAGCCAGCGGCATCGAAGTATTCCATGTGCCCGGCGCATTTGAACTCCCCCTCGCCGCGCAGAAACTCGCAAAATCTCATGACGCTGTCATCGCTCTCGGCGCCGTGATCCGTGGGGAGACGCCACATTTCGACTACGTTTGTGACGCCGCCGCTCGCGGCCTCTTACAGGTATCGCTCGAAACCGGAACGCCCGTGGCATTTGGAGTGCTGACCACCGACACCTTGGCACAGGCCGAAGCTCGCGCCGGAGGCGAGCACGGCAACAAAGGGTATGACGCCGCCATGACCGCGATCGAGATGGCGCGTTTCGGAAAGTAAAATGCCAGCCCGACATCGTTCCCGCCAGCGCGCTCTCCAAGTTTTGTTCTCGTGTGATTTGCGCAAACAACCTGTAGATGAAGCCATTGCTGCGTTCTACAAAACACTGGACTCGGAAGACGAGGATCCGAATCCCGAGCAACCGGACGAATTTATGGAAGCGCTGGTCCGCGGAGCTACGGACCAGGCGGCTGCGATCGATCAGCGCATCACGGCCAAGTCCGATCACTGGCGTCTGGATCGCATGGCGGTCGTGGACCGCAATATCTTGCGCCTCGCGGTGTACGAAATGACCGATGTGGGCACGCCCGCTCCCGTCGTGATCGACGAAGCACTCGAGCTCGCGCGAAAATTCTCCACCGACGAGTCGGTCGCGTTCATCAATGGAGTGCTCGACGCCGTTCGCCGTGATGGAGTATAAAAATCCGCTTCGGATCGTTTTAGTCGCCCCGCGAAATCCGCTGAATATCGGGGCGGCTGCGCGGGCCATGAGCAATTTCGGCTGCATGGAGCTGCGCCTGGTGAATCCCTACGAGGTCGCATTCCGGGAAGCCCGCTCCGCTGTCAAGGCTCACAAGGTTCTCGAAAAAGCTAAGGAGTATCCGACGCTCGGCGAGGCTGTGGCCGATTGTGGGTTGGTAGTCGGTACCACTTCTATCGGTCATCGCGCGCTGGAACATCCTTTGAAGCGGCTGGAGTTGGGCGGCAAGCTCATCGCCCGGAAGCTTGCCAGCGCTCCCGTAGCGCTGCTATTTGGATCGGAAAAATTCGGGCTGTCGAATGCCGACATGAGCCACTGCCACTGGCTGATGCGGATTCCTACGCGCGAAGAGCATGGGTCCATGAACCTGGGCCAGGCCGTGGCGGTGTGTTTGTATGAGATCGTTCGCAGTCCGGACGCCGCGAAGGCCCTGCCAGAGACACGCCGCGAGGCTCGGGCGGGAGATGTCGAGCGAATCACGGCAATGCTGGAAGAGATCCTGGAACAATCCGGCTACGTGCACGAGCGTGTCGAAGGATCGACGGAATTGAAGCTTCGCCGCCTGATCCGACGCATGAAGCTCAACGCGCACGACGCTGAGGTATGGCTAGGAATCCTGCGGCAGATTCGCTGGAAGTTGTTATCCTAAGCCTTCTATGACCAAGGTCACGCTCCACTACGATCTCGAGCGCAAGCTCACCGACGAAGAAGATTACGATCACATCGCGGCGATCCATAGCGTGTATGGAATGGTACGCGTCCAGTTAGCCCCGTCGCTCGATAAGATCACCGTGGATTACGACGCCTCGCGGCTGATGAAGAAGGACGTGGAAGCCACGCTGGCTCGCTACGGCATTCCCATCGCCCAACGGGCCGCAGCTTTGGCGGGCTGACGCCGTTTCGACATCCGATTCTGCCGATCTCAGGGAGTCGTCTCGTCTAAAAGCTTGGCCAAAGCTGGTCTCATCGCGACTGGATATTCCTGCATCAACTTTTGCTTGAGATCGTCCGGCACCCCGCGGAGTCGCCTTAAGTCGTCGATCAGCGCATTCGCTGTATACGGATCTGCTCGAACATCCCATTTTCGGAGAATTCGTTCGATGGCATTGGCGGCTTCAGATACGTGAGCCTTGGCGAGGTAGTTCGCGGCAATAAGAAAGTCCTTGCCGCTTTCGAGAACGAATTCCAGGTGCGGAAGTCCTGCTTTGGATCCAAGGTCAAACAACACGGCAGCCGCGTGCGTCTTGGTCTCGTCGTCCGCCGGTGTTGTCAGCAGTTCCTCCAGCAGGGGCCGCACGATCACACCGAAACGCAGGAGTCCTTCGGCCACAGGAACTTTGGCTGTCGAATTAAAGAGGGCGCTGACGGCCTCACTAGTCAACGTCTGAGCGATTTCGGAAGCTTGCACCAGAGCCGGGATCTGCAACTGCGGATCTCCGGATCTCAACGCTGGGATGATCTCCGCTTAATCCATGAAGCGATAGCACTCCTCAAGGACCTACCGGCGTACCTTAGGCGTAAAGCAGTAGCTCACCGCTTCAGCCCAGGTATCCCGCCTAGCGCCCGCGCCTCGCGCACCGCACGAAGAATTGCTTCCGCCGTCGCCTCGGCCGCCGCTACTCCGAGCGCATCCACCGGGGCAGTCGCATTCCCAATCGACAAGGCGATGGTCACGTCGCCGTCTGACATCGTATTCACTGGGTCAATCGCTCGCGCGACGCCCAACTGCGCCAGTTGCGATAGTTTGGTGGCCTCCACTTTGTTCAGCCGCGCGTTGGTCGCAACCACCACTAATGTCGTGTTCGCGCGTGAGAATCCCGATTGCACTCCGTTTTTCATGGCCCGAGCGCTATCGGCGAATTCCATCGAGTTACGAGCGATGCGCGCCCCCGCGACAATCTTTCGTGTAGCCGGATCGCGCACGTCGCCCACTGCGTTTACCGCCGCCAACGCAGCCACTTTTACTCCGGCGTACGATCCCGTGAGCTCCACGGTCCACGAACCGACGCCCGATTTCATCGCGCGATCCAGGCCGAACAATTTTCCGACGGTCGCGCCGGTTCCCGCCCCCACCGCGCCTTCAACCACCGCTTCGTCGGTAGCTGCCGATGCCGCGGCTTCGCCCATTTCACGCGTGGGCCGGGCACTGGACTTTCCTACATTGAGGTCGTACAGAATAGCGCAGGGAACCAAGGGTACGCGCGCCGCGCCGGTCTCAAAACCTACTCCTTTGTGCTCAAGGTAGCGGCGAACACCGCTCGCAGCTTCCAGGCCAAAGGCGCTTCCGCCCGCGAGAACTACCGCATGAATCCGCTCGGTCACGTGGTGCGGATGGAGCAGGTCCCATTCTTCCGTACCCGTAGCCGAGCCCCGAATGTCGCCACCCGCCGCGGCGCCAGCTTCGCAGAGAATAGCGGTGCAGCCCGTCAATCCGTCATAATCGGAAGCGTGGCCGACCAAAATGCCCGCAATGTCGGTCAAACCCTTCATCGCGCGAACCTAATGGTAGCATCTACTTTATCGGGGGATCGGGTTTGCTCGACATCCTAAAACCGCCCATTGAGGCGTTTCAGGAATTTGTGTTGCTGAGTATCCGGGCGGTCCGGAATATCTTCCGGAGCCCCCACTACGCCGACGACATCTTTGTCCAGATGGACGTGATCGGCGTCGGATCGCTGTTCATCGTCTCCCTGATCGGTCTATTCAGCGGCATCGTCATGGCCTTGCAGATGGCGCGCGCCCTTACTCAGTACGGCGCGCAAGGCCAAGTCGGATCGATTGTCGCAATTACTCTGGTGCGCGAACTGGGTCCGGTGTTGACGGCCGTTCTGGTGGCCGGCCGCAACGCCAGCGGTATCGCCAGCGAACTCGGCTCTATGAAAGTCACTGAGCAGATCGATGCCATGCGCGCGCTGGGCACCGATCCCATACAGAAGCTGGTGACGCCGCGCTTGATTGCCACTGCCGTAGTACTGCCGCTGCTGACTATCATCTCCGACTTCATCGGCTTGATCGGTGGATATTTTATCGCCAGCGGTATGCTTGGTCTGACGTTTTCCGAGTACTGGACCACCGCTTGGCAGGCTCTGGAATACAACGATCTGTTTCAGGGTTTGCTCAAGCCCTTTGTCTTCGCCGTGATCATCGCCCTAGTGGGATGCTTCTACGGCATGCGCACCACCGGTGGAACCCAGGGTGTCGGACGATCCACCACTAGCGCCGTGGTCAGCTCATCCGTCTGGATCTTCGTGCTCACCGCGTTCATCACCTACGTGTGGAATCGGGCTTTCGTAAAACAGTGACACCCGACGATTCCATTGTCTTGCGGTTCGAGGACGTCAGCCTGCATTTCGATGCCACGGTAGCGCTGGATCACTTATCGCTCGAAGTTCATCCCGGCCAGACCTACGTGGTCTTCGGGGCCGCAGGCAGCGGAAAGACCATGCTGCTCAAGGTGGCCGTCGGTCTGGTGAGACCCGATTCGGGGCGTGTATCGCTGTTCGGCCAGGAGATCACTGGTCTCCGCGAGCAGGACCTTTTCGACATTCGCGCGCGAGTCGGAATCCTGTTTCAAGAAGGCGGATTGTTCGATTCCCTCACGGTTGCCGAAAACGTCGCTTACCCGCTGACGAACCAGCGCGTCCTCCAGCAGGCTGCAGTCACCCCAGAAGGATCCGCGGGAAATGGCGCTGTCAGAACCGTCGATGATCGCGTGCGCGAATCTCTACGTTTTGTCGAATTGGAGGAAACTCTGGATAAGTTCCCAGCCGAGTTATCCGGAGGAATGCGGCGTCGCGTCGGAATCGCCCGCGCTGTGGTCTCCGCGCCCGCCCTTCTGCTATACGACTCGCCCACAGCCGGTCTGGATCCCATTACGGCCAACACTATCATCGCTCTGATCCTCAAAGAGCGCGATTTGCGGAATACCGCTACCATCATGGTCACGCATCGGTATCAGGACGGACATCTCATGGCAAACTTTCGCTACAATCCCAACAGTGGTCAGATTGAGCGGGCACGCGGCGGAGAGGATGTCAGCCAGGTGAGCACCAAGTTCCTGGTCATGAACGCCGGACGCCTTGTCTTCGAAGGAACCGAGCCGGAGTTGCAGGCGAGCCAGGACCCCTATGTCCGGAAGTTCCTTCGGGTGGGAGGCGCTTAACCGCGATGCCTACAACCAGCAAATCGAAATGGGCTCAGCTGAAGGTCGGCCTCATGGCGATCATCGCGCTGCTCATCCTGGCTTTCCTGATCATTCTTATGTCGGGGGCCAATCCGTTGTTCCGCAGGACTACGGACGTGTATACCTATCTCGGTGATTCGGTCGCTATGACCGAAGGCGCCACGCCCGTCCGTCTGAACGGCATTCCCATCGGCAAAGTGAAGAAGATTGAGCTTTCCGGTTCCACCGATCCCGCCCGTATCGTGAAACTCACCTTGAGCATCTATGACGAGGCAATGCCTTTGATTCCGGTGGATTCCTCGGCCAAGCTCGCACAGCAAAATTTGTTGGGTAGCCGCTACGTCAATATCAAGAAGGGAATGAGTTCCCAGACCATCAAGGCCGGAGCGGAAATCCCCAGCGCCGATACTCCCGAAATCGAGGATTTGTTTCAGCAGGGTTCTTCGACCTTAGCGGCACTCCAGAAGATCATGGACCGGGTCAACGGGATCATCGACGACATCCAAGGCGGCAAGGGCACCATCGGGGCCCTCTTGGTCGACCGCACGCTTTACAATCGTGCCGTGGAAATCGTTGGTGACGTAAAAACCCTGACGGCAGCTCTGAATGCACCCGACAGCACCATAGGACATCTGATCCACGATGACGTACTGTATCAGGACGTCCGGGGCACCGTGTCGAAGATCGACACAATGCTGGACAACCTGAACGCGGGCCAGGGAACCGCCGGCAAGCTCCTCAAGGACGACGCCTTGTACGACGAACTGCGCGGAACCATCGGCGACTTGCGCAAGACCATCGCGCTGATTAACACCGGCGACGGCACGGTCGGCAAGCTGCTCAATAGCAGCCAGCTCCACGACCAGTTGATCGTCTCGATGGGCAAACTGGATGGCGTACTGGATAAAGTCAACAACGGCGATGGCACTATCGGACGGCTGATGAACGATCCATCGTTATTCGAGAACCTGGATGGAACTACGCGCGACTTGCAGGGCTTCATCAAGGAGTTCCGTGCCAATCCCAAGAAGTTCCTGACCATCACGGTCAAGTTCTGGTAGTTGCGATAACGCGTGAAATTACTCGTCGTCAACGCCGACGATTTCGGATTTACCCGCGACGTTAATGCGGGAATTGTCGAGGCGCATCGCAGCGGCATCCTGACCGCAACCACGCTAATGGCCACGGGCGACGCATTTGATGACGCCGTGCGGCTGGCCCGCGAAACACCTTCGCTCGATATCGGCTGTCATCTGGTTCTCGTTGGATCGCCCGGGTTTCCGCTCACCGTCGGGGAACTGGTGCGTGCCGTCGCGTTGCGCCGCATCGATATCTACGGAAAATTGTCCCAGCAGGTCCGGCGAATCGCCGACGCTGGATTAAGCCCGACGCATCTGGATACCCACAAGCATACCCATCTGCTTCCGCCCGTGCTTGACGCCGTCGCCCGTATTTCCGAGGATTTTCAGATCCCTTGGGTGCGGCGTCCATTCGATTTCCCGCTCCAGCCAGGAGGCGTCGGATGGAAAAACAAGCTCATGCGGTTGATGAATCGACGATTTAGCAACGCGCTGGCGCGTCGTCATTGCCGTTCGACCGATTGGTTCGCGGGTTTCCGGCTCACCGGCAATTACCGGGGCGAAGATCTAGTCAGCGTGATCCGCGCACTGCCGGACGGTGTGACCGAGTTCATGTGTCACCCGGGCCGTTGCGGCGACGATCTTCGTGCCGCCCGTACTCGCCTCAAGGAAAGCCGCGAAGAGGAGTTACGCGCACTGACCGCACCCGAGGTTCGCACGGCGCTCGGCGAGGCTGGCGTGACGCTAACTAGTTTTCGCGATCTACCTTGATTGGATCAGGTATCCCACGAAGAACGTGAGGTTGTAACCGCCGTGCAGCAGCGCGGCTGCGGCGGTCGACCCTGTCTTGTAACGTGCGTATCCGAAAGCCACGCCTGCCAATCCCACCACCAGCAGTTGCTGCCAGAACCACTGATATTCCTGACCGTGCAGGAGTGCAAATCCGGTTGCCGCCAGAACGATTGCGGGCCAAGGCCCCAGCGCGCGCTGCAGCAGAGGCTGAAAGAATCCTCGAAAAAGCAATTCCTCGAACACTGGACCCAGTACCACCGCGAAGATCGCCACCAGCAACAATGAGCCGCGTCCGGAAATAAGACCTTCGATGGGGGTGGGAATCGCCGGCGTGCGCAAAACCACACCTAATACGGAAAGCCCTATGGCCAATGCGGGTCCGCCGAAAATGCACCACCACTTGCCCCGTTCCGGCGCCACCCAGCCCATGGACTGCCAAAACGGGCGCCGGTATCGGGATACGATCACCAAATACAGTGCGCCCACCAGAAGCGCGTAAATCGCGCTTTGAAACGCCAGCGCCCGGACTGCATTGTTCGAAAACGCGCCCGGCGCCATCGCCCGCCCGAACCGGATCAACAGCATCCCCACCAGCCAGGCGGGAAGAACCGCCCCCAGAAAAAGCGCCAGGTCCTCGAAGCCCCAAAACGCCCGGCTGTCGCGGGAAGGTGTCATCCTCTATGTGATCAGCTTAATTCTACTAGCGCCGCCGCCAGCAGCGGGATCATCAGCTCGTGGTGGCCGATAATTGCGAATCCGTGTCCGCCTGAACTGGCGTGCGGACGTTCCACTACGTTTACTTTGGGCCGGTAATGCTGGATGAAATCGAAATTCACGGTCGTGAAATTCGCCAACGGGTACCCCAAGTTGCGCACCACTGATACCGCCTTGAGGAACACTTCGGGCAGCACCACTGCAGATCCGAGGTTAAGGTAAACGCCGCCATTGTCGAGCCGACGAACCAGCGAGCACAGCAGTCGAAAATCGCGATGCGTCGTCTCCCCGATGGCTCCCGCATCGGCGCACGGATGCGTATGCGGGGTGTCGGTGCCGATCGCCACGTGAACTGTCACCGGCAGGGCTGCCTTGTAGGCGGCCAGCAGCACACTGTGCGGCGCGAACTCTGGCTTTGCCAGTTTTTCCAGATGCCTACCGAGAGTCTCGCCCATTCCAAGTTCCTGGCGATTCCCTTCGGCGATCGCCAGATTCATCTCGCGACCCGTTTCTTCAGCCGCGCCGAACCTTCCATCGGGCAGAACAGCTTCCACGTCCTCGCTGGTTTGGCCCGCGATGGCGATCTCGAAATCATGAATCGATGCCGCGCCATTCATCACGAAGCCGGTCACCCAGCCGCGCCGCATCAGGTCCAGCAGCAAGTCGCCGAGGCCGCATTTGATGACGTGGCCGCCGATGCCCCACAGAATCGCGCGCGATTCAGATCGGGCTCTTTTCAGCGCGTCTAAGATGCCGCGAAACGCTTGGCCCGCGAGAATGTCCGGCAACGAATCCACCAACTGCTGGACGCCGCCGCCTTTCTGGAACGGTCGCGCGAACTGGTCGATGCGCACTTTGCCACCACGCTCGACGATCGGTATGGTCTTCAACCCGTCGAAGGAAAGCGGCTTTTCAGAGTACTTACTCACGCCGCGCGTCCTTTGGCGAGCATCTTGCGCAACGCCTGAGCCGTGTAACTCTTGTTATTCCGCACAATCTGTTCCGGAGTTCCAAATGCCACGACGGTCCCACCTCGCTCGCCGCCTTCGGGTCCCAGATCGATGATCCAATCGGCCGCCTTGATTACGTCCAGTTGATGTTCGATCACGACGACGGTATTGCCCAAGTCCACCAGTGTCTGGAGCACCTGGAGAAGTTTGTTGATGTCCTCGAAGTGCAGACCGGTAGTCGGCTCATCCAGAATATAGAGCGTCTTGCCGGTCTGCCGTTTGCTGAGCTCTTTCGCCAGCTTGATGCGCTGGGCTTCTCCACCCGAGAGAGTGGTCGAAGACTGACCCAGATGCAGATACCCCAAGCCGACACGCACCAGCGTTTCCAGTTTGGCTTTGATCTGCGGAATATTCTCCAGAATCCTCAGCGCTTCTTCCACGGGCATTTCGAGCAAATCCGCGATGGAGTAGCCCTTGTATTTCACCTGCAATGTTTCGTGATTGTAGCGCCGGCCCCGGCACACATCGCAAGTAACGTAGACATCCGGCAGGAAATTCATCTCGATGCGCTTCAGCCCGTCTCCCTGGCATGCCTCGCATCGTCCGCCCTTGACATTGAAGCTGAACCGGCCGGGCTTGTAACCGCGTTCGCGGGATTCCGGCAGCCGTGCGAACAAATCGCGGATCAGCGTGAACACCTGCGTGTAGGTCGCTGGATTCGATCGCGGCGTCCGGCCGATGGGAGCTTGATCGATCTCGATCACCTTGTCGATCAAATCCAGGCCGCTGATCGACGCATGCGCGCCGGGCTCAGCGCGCGACCCGTAGACGACTTTGGCCGCGGCGCGATACAGGATGTCGTTGATTAACGTCGATTTTCCGCTGCCCGAGACGCCCGTCACCAGAATGAACAGGCCCAGCGGAAACTCTACGTCGATATTTCGCAGATTGTGTTCCGTCGCACCCTTGATGATTATGCTCCCGGCGCTACTTTTGCGTCGCTTCTCGGGTGTGCTGATGACGCGCGTTCCCGTAAGGTACTGGCCGGTGAGTGAATTCGGATTCCTGGCGATCTCAGGCGGCGTGCCTTGTGCCACCAGTTCGCCGCCCAGGCGTCCTGCGCCTGGTCCCAGATCGATCACATAATCGGCGCGCTCGATGGTGTCGGCATCGTGCTCCACGACCAAAACCGTATTCCCCAAGTCGCGCAATTTGCTCAACGAATTCAGCAGCCGATCGTTATCGCGCGGATGCAGACCGATCGACGGTTCGTCCAGGACGTACAGCACGCCGCGCAGCCGCGAGCCGATCTGCGTCGCCAGCCGGATGCGTTGCGCCTCGCCGCCCGAAAGCGTCGCCGCCGAACGCTCCAGGCTCAGGTATTCCAGACCAACTTCCATCAGAAACTCCAACCGGTCGCGGATTTCATCCGCGGGCCTGCCGCCGATGAGTTTCTCGCGCCCCGTGAAATTCCAGCTTTTGACGGTATCGAGCGCCTGCCGGATTGACATCCGCGTCAGCTCGCCAATGGTTCGATCTTTCACCTTCACCGCAAGGCTCGATGGCTTCAGGCGGTGACCGCCGCAATCCTCGCAGGTGTGCGGTGACATGTAGCCCATGAACCAATCGTGATAGGCTTCACTCGCGATTTCTTTCTTGTAGAACTTGTCGAGAATTCCCAGGACCCCGGGTTTTCCCGGCGCGCCTTCCATCAGCATGGTCTGCTGCTTATGCGTAAGATCTTCGAACGGTTTCTGGATCGGGATCTTCAGCTGTGTGGCCAGCGCATTGATCGCGTGGAGCACATAGCTATGGCCGCCCCCGGGGCCCAACCCGCCATCCATTAAGGGTCGCGAAGGATCCACGATCACCTTCACCGGATCGAAGGTCCAGCGATTCCCCAACCCATTACAGGTTTCACATGCTCCAAATGGGCTATTAAAGGAAAAGGACCGCGGTTCCAATTGCGGCACGCTCGAGCCACAGTCAGGGCAGGCCAGCTTACTCGAATACAGCCGCTCGGGACCATTCACCACCGCGACCAGCACCAATCCGCCCGCAAGCTTCGTGGCGGTCACGATGGATGCTTCCAGGCGTTTCTCGATTTCCGGCTTGATCAGCAGCCGGTCCACCACCACTTCGATCGTGTGGTTCTTGCGCCGGTCTAGCGTGATCTCTTCGTCTAGCTGACGCAGAACCCCGTCGATACGTGCGCGCACGAAACCTTGACGGGCGAGTTTATCCAGCTCTTTCTTGTACTCGCCCTTGCGTCCCCGGACAATCGGGGCCAGGATCATCACCCGCTCTTGAGACCCTAGCGCGAGAACCTGCTCCAGGATTTGATCGGTAGATTGTCGCGAGATTTCGATGCCGCATTGAGGACAGTGCGGTATTCCGATGGCGGCATATAAGACGCGAAGGTAGTCGTATATCTCTGTAATAGTTCCCACCGTCGAACGGGGACTCCGGCTGGTGGTTTTTTGCTCGATCGAGATTGCCGGGCTCAGACCGTCGATGGAATCCACTTCCGGGCGTTCCATCTGGTCCAAAAATTGCCGCGCATAGGGCGACAGCGTCTCTACATAGCGCCGCTGGCCTTCCGCATAGATGGTGTCGAACGCCAGGGAAGACTTGCCTGATCCACTCAAGCCCGTGATCACCGTCAAGGTATTTCGCGGAATTTCGACGTCGATGTTCTTAAGGTTGTGCTGCCGTGCCCCGTGCACGGTGATGCTTTTTAACAAGCGATCTTCATTTTCCCACACTCCCTTTTGAGCAGCCCTTTGCCAAAACCTCTGGACCTAAACCGCAGAAGTACTAATACAGTAAGGGCTTTACCTGAGCTAATGGCTATTGACCTTAGAGAGACTAAGGCTTAGAGTCGATAAAGATCATGATCGAACAGAGAAAACACCAGCGCTTCGAACTGCGGTTGCCGTTTGAAGTGGTCCGCAACGGATCTCCTATGACCGTGCGTGGCGAGACCAAAAACGTGAGTTCGGCGGGTGTCTTCTTCACTGCCGAAGGTAAGCTTCCATTGGGCGAATCGATTGAGTATGTCATCACGCTGCCGCGCACCCCTGGCGCTCGCAAAGAAGTTCGCCTGCGTTGTGTCGGCAAGGTACTCCGTGGAGATTCTGAGTCGGCCTTTGCGGCCACCTTGGAACGCTACGAGTTTCTGCGCGACATAGCCTAGTTTTTTCTTTCGCCCTGCGCTAGACTAGCGAAGATAGGGCGAAGAATGAACCTCACTCTCGGTTTCCCCGAACCGGCCCAAGAAAGAATCCTCGCGCGACAAAGCGGCCTTTCCGGAGCGATTGAGCGCTTCCAGCAATGGATGGCCGATCCTGATTCTCCCGTTCGCGCGGTTCGCCGCCAGCCCGCCCGGCCGGGCGAATTCGCTGAGTTTCCCGAAACGCTGGCGCCGGTTCTGCAAAAAGCCTTGGTCGCCCGGGGAATCGATCGTCTTTACACGCACCAGGCCGAAGCCTTCTCGCAAGCGGCTGCAGGTCGCAACACCGTGATTGTCACGCCCACCGCCAGCGGCAAGACTCTGTGCTACAACCTGCCAGTGCTGAATGGGCTTCTGGCCGATCCCAACGCCCGGGCGATGTATCTGTTCCCGACCAAGGCTCTCGCGGGGGATCAACTGGTCGAGTTTCAGAAGGCTGTGGACGCCATGGGTTCGGATCTTCGCGCTTTCACTTATGACGGCGACACCCCACAGGACGCGCGCCGAGCCATCCGCGAGCGCGCCAACGTCGTCTTTACCAATCCGGACATGCTTCACTCGGGCGTGCTTCCGCACCACACGAAGTGGGCCAAGGCGTTCGAGAACCTGCGCTATGTGGTGATCGATGAGCTGCACTACTATCGGGGCGTCTACGGCAGCCATCTCGCGAACCTTCTGCGCCGTCTGAAACGCGTGTGCGAGTTCTATGGATCGTCTCCGCAATTCATCTGCTGCTCGGCCACCATCGCCAACCCCAAGGAACTGGCCGAGGCGCTTACCGGGCTTCCCTTCGAATTGGTGGAACGTAACGGAGCGCCTTCCGGCGACAAATACGTCGTGTTCTACAACCCGCCGGTGGTGAACAAGGCGCTGGGGATTCGACGCAGCTATCTAAATGAGACGCGACGTATGGCGCGCGAGCTTCTCGACCGCGGCCAGCAGACTCTGGTATTCGCCAACAGCCGCTTGGCGACCGAAATTCTGCTCACGTATCTCAAGGACGACTATTCAGGCGTCCGGGGCTATCGCGGCGGATATCTTCCCAAAGAACGCCGCGAGATCGAGAGCCAGCTGCGCGATGGCAACATCCGCGCCGTAGTGGCGACCAATGCACTGGAACTGGGTATCGATATTGGCTCGCTGGATGCCGTGGTAATGGCCGGATACCCGGGGACCATTGCATCCACCTGGCAGCGTGCCGGCCGCGCGGGCCGCCGCCAGACCGCATCTCTCGCAGTGCTGGTGGCTTCCAGCGCACCGCTCGATCAATACATCGTCGAACATCCCGAGTATTTCTTCGACCGGCCGTCCGAGCACGCCTACATCAATCCGGATAATCTCGAAATCCTGCTCAGCCACCTGAAATGCGCCGCCTTCGAGCTGCCCATTCGCGACGGCGAAAAATTCGGCCAGCACGATACGGGCGATCTGTGCCGCTTCCTCAGCGATCTCAAACTCCTGCACCATTCCGGATCCACTTGGAATTGGACCTCTGACACCTATCCCGCGGATGCCGTCAGCCTCCGCTCGGTTTCGAGCGACAACTTCGTGGTGGTGGATATATCCGGGGATCATCAGGTGATCGCCGAAGTATCGTTTACCGCGGCTTTGACGACCTTATATGGGAAAGCCATTTACCTGCATGACGCGCGGCAATACCAGGTCGAGCGCTTCGATTATGAAGGCCGCAAGGCTTACGTGCGCCGCGTCGATTCGGACTACTTCACTGACGCCATCGACTACACCCAAGTCAAGGAACTGGAAGAAGCAGAATCCTCGCCCGCCGGCGGCGTGAAAGTGGCGCACGGCGATGTCCGCCTGAATCGCCAGATCGTGGGTTTCAAGAAGATAAAGTTCTACACCATGGAGAACGTGGGTGCGGGGAATCTCTCGATGCCCGAACAGGAGATGCATACTACCGCATTCTGGCTGCATTTCCCAGCCGAGTTTCTGGCACGCTTCAACGACCTCTCACCCAGCGATCGCCAGGGCGGATTGGTGGCGCTGAGTGCGCTCCTACGTACAGTAGGAGCTTTATGTGTGATGTGCGATCCCCGCGACCTGGGCGTTTCGATTACGGAAGACATTGCTGGAGCTCTCACTGCGTTCGAGCCGAATCTGTACCTCTACGACAACTATCCGGGCGGCATCGGGCAGAGCGCGGCGCTCTATAAGCTAGCTCCCCGGCTGCTGGACGGCGCTGCGAAGCTGTTGGCGGCTTGTCCCTGCGAAGCCGGCTGCCCGAGTTGCGTCGGACCCGTCGGTGAAGTGGGCGAGCGAGGTAAAGAGGTGGCCGAACGAATTCTTAAAGAACTTTTATAGTCCTTATTTTGCTTCAGTTGAGCCCGTCTCATTACGAGATTTTAACGGCTATACCCATTCGAAATCCACAGGGTCAATGTCAAAATATAGGCACAGGGTGTACCCGCTTGGTAAATGGATTTTTGCGTAAACGCTCGTGGAGCGCTCCGACGGTCTTCCTCACGGGAGTAACCGGTTTTCTCGGGGGTGCTTTCTTATCCGATCTCCTCCAGTCCTCGTTTGACGGAGAAGTGGTTTGTCTGGTCCGGGCCGACGACGACGATAGCGCTGAGGAGCGGGTTCGCCGCTCGCTATCTCGATTCTCGACGAGCCGGTTCACGACGTCCTACTCGCTCCCCAGAAACGTTAAGGTACTACGCGGCGATCTTCTTTCCAATGACTGGCATGATTCGCCGTACCTGGACGGCGTCAAGCATGTACTGCATTTAGCGGCAAGTACTTCCTTCGGGAATAGCCGGGCCATTCGCACGACCAACGTCGGCGGCGCCCTGTCGGTCGCCAAAGCCATGCGCGGGCGCAGCATTGAGCGATTTGTATATACGGGTACCGCCGCCATCTGCGGCGCGTCCCCCAACCCCGTGGTTCATGAAGACGACTTCCCCAGTGAGCGTGCCACCCATTTGGTCGCCTACACGCGCAGCAAAGCCGAAGCCGAGCGGCAACTGGCCGAACAATTTGCCGACCTTCCGCTGGTCATTGCCCGGCCATCGATCGTGGTCGGCCATACCGAGCTGGGCTGTAAGCCATCCGGAAGCATCTTCTGGGTTCTGCGCGCCGTGGAAGCCCTGCGTTTTATCACCTGGGATCTGGAAAATCGCATTGACGTGGTTCCCGTCGATTGGGCGGCCTCCGCTTTGCGCCACCTACTCTTCGCGCCCTACCTCAAGCATCAGCGCTATCACGTTTCAGCCGGGAAGGGCGGTTCCGTCCGCTGGAGCGAGCTGGCGGCCGAATATGCACGATTGCGGGGCGGCACGTCTGAAGATCGCTATGAAATCGGCGGCATGCGCCAGCTTACTGCCAAGCGCGTGATGGAAGCGGCCGGCGACGGCCACCCGCGCCATCTGCTGCATGCGCTCGAGCTGTACTACCGGTTCTGCTCGTTGGACCTGGTATTCGACAATTGCCGTCTCTTGAAAGAGGGCGTCCCGGCTCCCCCGAAGTTTACCGAGTATATGCGGGTTTGCGAGGAATCCTCCACCGCCAGTATCTATGATCAGATGCGCACGGATCTTGAGCCTTCGCTGACGCTGGCGTGATCCGCACTTAAACCCGTGAGCTGGGTCATCCTGTTCTTCGCGATCGTGTTTGAGGTGGCGGGAACCCTGACCCTCAAATTCACGGAGGGCATGACACGGCTGTGGCCCACGGTCCTGATGTTCGCCTTTTACCTGGTCAGCCTTTTCGGCCTTTCCCTCGCCGTCTCCAAGATCCCCGTGGGCACTGCCTACGCCGTCTGGTCGGGCGTGGGAACACTGATGGTAGCCATCATGGGCGTCCTGTGGTTTAAGGAGCAGGTGACGGTGCTGCGATCGGTCTCCACGCTCCTGATCGTGATCGGCGTGGCGGGCTTGTATCTAACCGGCAGCCATCAGTAACGCCGCGACGTCGCGAAAGGAATTGCTACGGTTCACCGGGCACGGGTCCGAAGTCCGGCGGGGGCCTTCGATGCCGAGTGGCCGCCTCGAAAGCCGAGGCGATCCGGAATAGCATCGCTTCGTCAAACGGACGCGCAATAAAGTCGACGCCTACTGGCAAATTAGCTTTAACGGGGCCAACCAGGCGCGTGCCGCCGTTGGCATCGCGCACGCGATCCCAGATCTCCGTCGTAAAACCCGCGGGTACGGTGATCGCGGGGAAACCTTGCTGCCCGATGAAAGACCAGCCGATCGGCGCACGGCCATTGGCGTTCGGTTCGCGCGGCGCCGTGAGCTTCCGTGGCGGGACGGTGGACATGGGGGACACTAGCGCGTCCAGCCGCTGTTCTTGCATGCACTGCAGCAACAGGTTTTGAAAGGCGAAGCGGGTCTGCAGTCGCGCCGAAGTGTCCAGCACCGTAGCGCGCTCCGCAGCCTGCCTGGCCTGTTTGCGATCGGGGAAGTTGGGGTCCTCATAGAACCGTGCCTTCGAGATCAGGTCCGCACCGGTTTTGATGTTGGCGTCTCCGCGTTCCTCGAGATACCTGTTCATCATGTATTTGCCTTCGCCCGCAACGGCGGGTGTATTGAGGCTTCGGAGCGAGAGAGTCTGCGGCGCTCGCGCCGGATCGGCGTGCAAGTTCAGAAGCGTGGTCAGCTGATCTGATTGAGGCAGGCCCGCGGCATCCACCGGAAACAGGTCCCGGTACTGCCGCGTAAACGCGCTGTTCAAGAGTTCCGGCGCATAACGTGCGATGCAGCCTTGGAACAAGGCGCCTTCCGGACCCGGATCCACGATCGTCGCACCCAGTTTGCGCAGATCATCGATAGCGCGGTCGACGATGTCAATACTCTCCTCGTCGGCCTTGGCGAAGAGCTTCTTCGACATGTACTCACGAATCACACCTATCCGGACCCCGTCGAGGCGCTTCGCCGCAGCAGAGCTGACGTACGCTTGCGCCGGCTTTCGCCCGATACTAAACGCCGTCAACTCGTCCTTCGCATCGTAGCCCGCGATTACGTCGAGTATCTTTGCCGCATCTTGCACGTTGCGACAAATCGGTCCTGTCCGCATGCTCAGGCCCGCGCCCATCATTCCTTTCCGGCTGACAAGTTCCTCCGTCGGCGCCAGCCCAACCAGGCTGTTAACGGATGCCGGCCATCGGATGGACACGACCGTTTCTTCGCCGATCGCGCAAGTCACCAGGTTTGCTGCTACCGATGCCGCCGAGCCAGCGCTGGACATGCCGGGCTCGCGCTCCGTGTCGTACGGATTACAGAAGGTCCCCCCAAAGGAACTACGCGCACCATCCGTTGCGTATTCGGCCAGGTTTGCCTTGGCCAGAATGATTGCTCCGGCGTCCCGCAGCCGCCTGACGAATGTGGCGTCTTCCGGAGGGCGGTCGTTTGCGTACTGCACGTCGGCGCCAGACGTCGTGCGCATGTCGAAGGTGTCGTACTGGTCCTTGATTGCCATGACGACTCCGTGCAGCGGCCCAACAAGCTTCCCGGTCTGCTTGAATTGCCGATCCTGGGCAGCGGCGACCTCCAACGCGTCGGGCATCTTGGGATTGTTATCATCCATGTCCGTCATGCTGCGCGCCTTGCGTTCATCGAAGCCCCATGTCTTGCGCGCAGGCGGCCGCAGGTTGAGCGTCGAGAGCGCGTTGACCTGCCGGGCGTGCGGAATCGTGGTAATCGGTCCGAGAATCCCCATCGGCTCGCTCACGCACGTGTTGTTATAAGTCTTGATCCGCTTTAAGTACAGCTCGACGAGGCCCACAGTCGTAATCTTTTTGGCTACGAGCCCCCGTTGAATATCGGCAATACTGGCGTCTTGGAGATGAAACTTCGCTGGGGATTGCTGTTGCGCACGAACGGTGGCGCTGACCGCAATAAGGGCGACTAGAAATCTAGCATTCATAGCTGTCCAATGAGTCTATAGCAACCGAACAGAGAAGGGGGCTAAGGGACTAGACGTTAGGGGTTTTATGGTGCGCCCGGAGGGACTCGAACCCCCGGCCTACTGGTTCGAAGCCAGTCGCTCTATCCAGCTGAGCTACGGGCGCATGGCCTCATCGTATCATCCTAATGAGCACCGATTCACTATGGCCGTGGAAACTGAAATCAAGCTGCGTCTTTCAGAGGGCCCTGAGCGCGCCAGGGCTATTCTCGAACAGCACGGCTTCCACGCGACCGGGCCGCGTGAGCTCGAAACCAACCAGACCTTCGACGTCCCCGGCAGCGAGCTGAGACAAACCGCCCGTCTCCTACGGGTGCGCTCGGCGGGCGGGCGCTGGACGGTCACATACAAAGGACCTCCCATCGCCAGCGACCGCCATAAGAGTCGCGAAGAGATCGAAACCGAAGTGTCCGACGGCGTGGCATTCGGGCACATCCTGGCGCGGCTGGGATATCAGCCTTCCTTCGCGTATGAGAAGTTCCGGACTACGTTCGAAGCAGCGGGTGAGGACGGAATCGTCGCTTTGGATGAAACGCCTATCGGCGATTTCCTGGAACTCGAGGGCTCGGGGTCCTGGATTGACCAAACAGCCGTAACGCTCGGGTTTGCGCCTGCCGATTACATCACATCATCGTATGCAGCGCTTTACGAGGAATATCGGCGAACACATGGCACAGTACCTCGGGACATGCAGTTCCATAGCCCTTAGGCAAAACAACCTTAGTACCTCAAGAGGTATTGTCCATTGGGGCAACGGGTGCTATTCTTCCAATAGATTCGTGGACAAGATTTCACAACACGCGAGACCGAAGGCAGGGAACGATGCTTGATCTAATCGTTACCCTGATCATCACGGTGAGCTCGGTGCTCATGTTGGGCTACTGGTTCCGTTACAGTTGCCTGCTGATTCTGAGCGCGGAAACGACCCGCGATTATGCCGCTGACATCGCCACCGCGAATCAGTTAAGCTTCCTGCAAGTCCAGGCTGAATTGCGCGATCAACAGCCGGCCGATCTGAACCGGTTGCAAGCATCTCTCGACCGCGACCTGGCCGTTGTGACGTACTTGATCCAGAATGCCTCCGGGCAGGGCGAGTGGGGCATGGAAGCCCGGATGCTGAAACTGAACTATCGCCTGATGAGCACGTGGTGCAGCGTTAGCCAACGTTTCTCGCCCGAAGCGGGACGCCGCGCACTGGACGAGATGTCCATGATCGTCTCGCACTTCGCCAACTCGCTGGGCGAACAGGCTACTGCCGGCGCAGCAGCTTAATCGCTTCGCTTCTACTTAATCCTTAATCGACGAGCCTTCCGGTTCAGGCACCTGCCAACGCCCGCTTTGCCACTCGAGATTGAAGTTCTCCCCCAGGTAGACGCGGCGGACCTCGGGATCATTGCCTAACTGGTCCGGCGTCCCCGAGCGGAAGATGCGGCCGTCATTGATGATATAAGCCCGGTCGGTCACGGCCAGCGTTTCGCGAACATTGTGATCCGTCACCAGGATGCCGATCCCCGAGCGCTTGAGGTCGAAGATGATCTTTTGCAGTTCCAGCACCTGAATGGGATCGATCCCCGAGAAAGGCTCGTCGAGCAGAAGGTAGCTGGGCTCGATCACCAGGCTACGTGCGATTTCCACGCGGCGGCGCTCGCCACCGGAAAGCATATAACCCTTGCTGTGACGGACGGTTTCCAGGCCAAGGTCCCGAATCAAGCGATTGGCGCGGTCCAGGCGGTCGTGCCGCGAGAGCCGCAGCGTCTCGAGAATTGCCATCAGGTTGTCTTCGACCGACAGCTTGCGGAATACCGAGGCTTCCTGGGGCAGGTAACTGATACCCTTCCGTGCGCGTTTATACATCGGCTCAGAAGTAATGTCCTCGTTGCCCAGCAGAACCTTGCCCGAGTCCGGGGAAATCAAGCCGACTATGCAGTAGAACGAGGTCGTCTTGCCTGCGCCATTGGGACCGAGCAAGCCAACTACTTCGCCCTGCTGGACCTTGATCGAGACATTATCGACGACCTTGCGACCGCGGTATGCTTTGGTGATTTCCGCTGTTTGAAGCGCCTTCACTTCGCCTGCTTTTTGCGGAGGGTGCCTTCGGCTGGCTTACTCGCCTCGCCTTCAATCAGCAGCCTATCATTGTTGGCCCACCAGGTCAATTGCTGGCCGGTCGCGTTACCTCGCACGTTATCCACTAGCAGCGGCTGGCCTTTTTGCAGAATCACTTTTTGTTCGTCGGCGTAGTATTCGGCATGCTCGGATGTGCCGGTGCGGATGCGTGCAGGCTTGACATTGGTGGCTACGCTCACGATCTTCACCGCGCCATCGGCGAAGGCTTTATCCAGGGAAGAATCGGAGTCGGCGGGTTTCAAGAAGGCTTTCAGCTCGTGCGAATTCACGGTGAGGGCCGGACGCGTGAGAGCCACGCCACCCTGATAAAGAGCGACCCGCGTTTCCTCGGTGTACACCAGATCGGTCGCGCGAACGACGGTGAAAATAGGGGCGGCCGGCCCTTTAGACTTCGCACTTTTCTGCGGACCTTTGTCCGGGATCTTATCTTCGGATTTGTCAGCGAACTGGCTGACCACCTTGCCGTGCGCTTCCATAACGCGCCGGTCGCGGTCGATTTCGATCCGATCCGCGTCCACTCTGTTCGCCCCCTGCCATGCTCTTGCGTTGCCTTCGTAACGGATGTGCTTGTTTTCTCCGGTGGAGATCATCTTGTCCGCCACCGCCTGCATCACTTCATCGTTTGAAAGCAAGGCCGAGGATGCTCCCTTACGGTCGGGCTGGCGCGTGGACGATACGTGACCGTCGGCCGTGTAATCTCCCGATTTCTGATTCATCACGATGCGGTCCGCATTCACCGAGCCGGTGGGGTCCAAGATCCGCGCCGAACCGTCGAGCGTCATCAAATCCTTGGGCTGATCGAGGGTGGCTTTATCGCCGCGGGCGCGCCGATCACCCTCCTCATACTGGAAGTTGGTGGTCTGTTCCAGGCGGACCATCTCGCTGGTGTTGGGATCGAACGTGGCCAGAATGTCTTTACTCTGCGTGCGCGTCACAGTTGGCATGGTCTTGGGTGCCTTGGGCGGGCGTTCGGTGAGCGTGGACGCGTTGATCGAGCGCACCGACTGGATGCGGTTCTCCTTACCGTAAGCCACCCAGATGCGATCGCCCTGCATGGAGCGCTTGGGTTGATCGGGCTGGTTGGGTTGGAATTCGAGCTTTCCCGGCCCGTCCGTTTCCACGCGATCAATCTCCTTACCGCCGGGCTTCATCGCCAGCCGGACGATGTCACTGCGGAGAATGCGAGTGTCTCCCGGTTGCGTCCCGGGTCGCGGAAGCGGAGTCGCCTGGACCACGCTTTTTCCGGTCGCGACAGCGGTTTTGAGCGTGCTTTCCTTATTGGAGGTCTCGAAGTCCATGTCCAGCCGGTCGGAATTTACCGTGGTTCGCGCGGTATCGGAAGTCGAGATTAACTGCGCGTGGTCGTGACCGTCGATGGTGCGGATCACCATGCCGTCGTCGAAATTAAGATTCAATTCGTCGGCGGCGTACTCAACCTTGCGGCCTGGATCGTCATGGATGCCGCGGGCCATCTGGATCCTGGCAAAACGAATAGCGCCCTGGTCGAGCTGGACATCGCTGCGGCCGCCTTCCATGTGCAGAGTGTCGCGAGTGAATTTAGTGGACGGGAACAGGACCACTTTCGAATCGCGCTCGGTGTAGATAGCCTGATCCGATTCAACGTGCATGGGCTTGGCTTGCGGAGTTTTCCCACGCCAGTCGAGCACCACTTTGTGATGCAGCTGCAGCTCGCGAGTGCTGGGATCGTACTCGGCGCCGACGGCGGAACCGTTACCGCGGTCGAAGCCGAACGTCACCGCACGGTCTGTGGTCGCCTTGCCAGTATCGCTGGCGAAGCGCATTCCCGAACCGTGGATGCGCAACAGGCGGCCCGTGGGGGGCTGATCCGCCGGCACGCCCATGATGATATCTACTTCGCCGTCGGAATAGAGCGTCTTGCCGTTGACATCGAATTGAGCTTTCGCGGAACGAATCAGATCCGACTTGTCGCCGTTCTCATGGAAGAGTTGCAGTTCCACTCCTTCAAGTTCAACAAGAGATGGATCCTTTAGGGAGCGAAAGTTGTGGGCGCGAATTGTGAAATGCTTCTGGTCGCCCTTGAAGACCGTGTGCACCCAGTCATCGGTCCGCCCATCGACCCCTGTTTCAAGCGGTTTGGGATGTACCGAAGGCTCCTTGGCAAGAATGTCCCTGCGTTTGACATAGGCGGTGACAACAATAAAAACAATGACAGCGATGGCGGCAAGGAAAAGCCACCGGGTATGGCGCATACGAGTATTTACATGGTAACGCGCGTGAAAATCGGCATTTACAGCGCCGCGACCAGCTTCGCCAGCAAGGCCGTCCGGTCGGCGATCCTGTCGATCAAGATGCTCTCGTGAATTGCGTGCGCGCCTTCGCCGACCGCGCCTAGGCCGTCGAGTGTGGGAACACCCAGAGCCGCCGTAAAATTGCCATCAGATCCACCGCCGCTCGAGGATTCTTCGAGCGTCATCCCGAGCTCCGCCGCGAGTTTTTTAGCCGTTTGGAACAGCCGGCGGGATCCAACCGAGCGCTGCATCGGCGGCCGGTTCAGTCCACCAGTAACCTCGATCGCACAGCGCTTGTCGAACGGCTTTATGGATGCAAACTGTCGTTCCAGATACCGTTGAGCGCTAGCGCTCGGCGCGCGAACGTCCACCTCCACGTGGCACTCGGCGGGTACGACGTTGCTACGCGTGCCACCCTGAATCACGCCGGGACTGACGGTGATGCCTTTGTCCAGGCGCGTAAATCTCGCGATGCGCTCGATTTGCCGTGCCATCTCGACCACGGCATTGGCTCCTTTTTCGAAATCGAGACCGGCGTGTGCGGCACGGCCACGGACTGTAATCCGGACATCACCGACACCCTTGCGGGCCGTCTTCAGCTTTCCCTCAAGTCCGGTGCCGGGTTCGAGCACCAGGACGGCGGCGCTTTGTCTTGCCCCTTCCTCTGTAAGCAGTCTGGATGACGGGCTGCCGATTTCCTCGTCCGAATTTACTTGCAAGACGACTCTGCGCCGTACCGGAACGTCGAGCTCGCGCAGAATACGCATCGCGAAGACGAAGAACACGAGTCCGGCCTTCATATCGAGCACGCCGGGTCCCCATAATCGCCCGCGTGATTGCCGGAAGGGCATTCTCTTGAGCGTGCCAACCGGCCACACGGTATCGGAATGCCCCAGCGCCAGAATTTGGCCTTGTTTCTTTGATCCTCGTTCACTCAAACCAGGTAATTGAAACTCGCAGCGGACGTGGGCTCCCGGATACGTCCGGACACGAGCAATATCGCTCACCATTCCGCGGAAGAGCTTTACGAACTCGTCGATGCAGGACGGGTTATCGCTTGGCGATTCGGATTCGACAAGCGCCTGAATGCACGCGATTATCTCTTTTTGTTTCACGCGCGCCGAGCGAAGAAACGAATCCACGCTTGCTATAATAGCGGGACCGCACATGCCTTCTCTGGATATCCAGGCCATCCGCGAAATTCTTCCGCACCGTTATCCGATGCTGCTGGTGGACCGCATCGAAGAACTGGAAGCGGATCGCGTGGTCGGCATCAAGAACGTGACTGCCAACGAGCCGTTTTTCGCGGGGCATTTCCCCGATTTTCCAGTTATGCCAGGTGTGCTGATCGTGGAAGCCATGGCCCAGGTCGCGGGTGTGCTGGTGCTGAGCAGCATTCCTGATCGCCATAAAAAATTGGTGCTGCTGGCGTCGGTGGAACAGGCCAAGTTCCGCAAACCGGTACGGCCCGGCGACCAGCTTCGCATCGAAATGAAAGTTGGCAAGCGCAAAGAGACCGTCGCCAAGATGTTCGGCACGGCCAGCGTGAACGGTGCGGTGGTGGCCGAAGCGGAAATGCTGTGCAAGCTGGCCGACCGCCCCTAGGTAGACGCGGATGCCGATTCATCCGTCTGCGATTATCGATCCAGGAGCGCGCGTCCATCCTTCCGCGGACATCGGACCGTATTCGGTAATCGGCGCGGACGTTACAATCGGCGCTGGCACCATCCTCAAGGCTCACGTTTTCATGGAAGGGCCGGCCGAGATCGGCGATGACAATCTTTTCTTTCCGTATTCGACTGTTGGCGTCGCGCCACAGGATTTGAAATACAAGGGCGAGCGCTCATCGACACGAATCGGAAGCAGAAATAAGGTTCGTGAGTTTGTAACTATCCACCGCGGCACTGAAGGCGGTGGCATGCTGACGTCGGTCGGCGACGATAACCTGTTGATGGCGTACGTCCACGTTGCGCACGATGTGCACGTGGGCAGTCATTGCGTCTTATCGAACGCCGCGACGCTCGGCGGCCATGTGAACGTCGGCGACTGGGCCTTCATTGGAGCCTCGAGTGGCGTCCATCAGTTCTGCCGCGTAGGACGGCACGCGATCATCGGCGGCTACAGCGTAATCACTCAGGACGTGCTGCCGTTCTCAAACACCGTAACCGAGCGTGAGGCGAAAGTGTTCGGGGCGAACAAAATTGGGCTGGAGCGCCGCGGATTCCCTGCAGAAACTGTCGACGCGCTGCATAAGGCATTCCGGCTTCTGACCCGTTCCGGATTCAATACCACGCAGGCCATCGAGTGCATCCGCCAGGAGATCACCGGCTCGCCCGAAGTGGACGAACTACTGGAGTTCATCGCTTCATCGCAACGTGGGTTCATAAAATAGGCCATGCCTTTGGGCGCGCCATTAGGAATGATCGCGGGCAACGGACGTTTCCCGGTGCTTGCGCTCGAAGCAGCGCGCCAGGCGGGGATGGACGTGGTCGCCATCGCGATCAAGGAAGAAGCATCACCCGAGATTGAAGCGCTGGCCACGCGATGCCACTGGATCTCACTGGGCGCTCTGAGTAAGCTGATTGATATCTGCAAAAAAGAAGGTATTCGCCAGGTGATGATGTGCGGTCAGGTGAAGCACGTCAAGATTTTTTCCTCGATCGTGCCGGACTGGCGCTTGGTGAAGCTACTGGCCTCGCTCGACGCCAAGAACACTGACGCCTTGATCGGCGGCGTGGCCAAGATCCTGGCGGATGAAGGCATCACGCTCACCGATTCCACTCTGCTGCTGAAAGATCTTCTTGCCGCCCAAGGCACCCTGACGCGCCGCAAACCCTCCTCCGACGAGGAGCGCGATATCGCCTACGGCCGCCGCATCGCCGCCGTGCTCTCGGAGCACGATATCGGGCAAAGCGTCGCGATCGCTGAGCGAGCTTGCGTCGCCGTCGAGGCCATGGAAGGGACCGACGCAATGCTGCGACGCGCGGCGTCGCTGGTGGACGGTAAGCCTCTGCGGCTGGTCAAAGGATCTCGGCGCCGCCAACACCTGCTGTTCGACGTCCCGGTGATCGGCCCGCAGACCATCGACGTCATGAAAGAGACCGGGACCACTGCGCTCGCCATCGACGCGGGGCGCACACTGCTGCTCGATCGGGACGAACTGATTTCGCGCGCCAACGCCGCTGGGATCAGCGTAATCGCTGAGTGAGTCTCCAGCATTGCAGTACGACCGCCTAAGCAGAAATCCCTAGGTCGCTACTGTGGCCCACTCGCTCCGTCGATCTCTGGAAGATGGATACATTCGCCCGTTCCTGGGAGATGATTGGCGAGAGTTTCTCGGTCCTGCGCAAGGACAAGAAACTGGTTCTGTTCCCGATTTTGAGCGGGATGTCCACGCTGGCGATCGCGGCCATGTATTTTCTGCCGCTGTTCCACATGGGCGTGCTCGAGCAGTACAAGGCGTATCGCACCATCGATCCGACGGTGTATGCGTGGCTCTTCCTGTGGTATTGCACCAACTATTTCGTGATCATTTTCTTCAACTGTGCTCTGGCCGCTTGTGCGCAAATCCGTTTCGGCGGCGGTGAACCGACCGTCAGCGAGGGCCTGGCCCTAGCAGGATGGAAAATCCCCAGCATCTTGATGTGGGCCGTGGTGGCGAGCACCGTAGGCTTGATCCTTCACGCGATTGAAGAGCGCTCGTCGTGGCTGGGCAAGATCGTCAGCGCCATGCTGGGCATCGCTTGGGCGATGGCCACATATTTGATCGTTCCCGTGCTGATTTCCGAGGACGATGGCGTATTCGGATCCATCCAGCGTTCCAGCGAATTACTGCGTCAGACTTGGGGTGAGCAAATCGTGAGCGGCTTCGGCTTCGGCCTGCCTTCGCTGCTGCTGGCGATTCCGGGAATCTTGCTCGGACTCGCAGGGTTCAAGTTGCACCCGTTGGGATTTCTAATCGCCGTACCTTATTTCCTTTTACTGACCGCGGTGATGAGCGCAGTGCGCGGTATCTTTACGGTCGCGCTGTACCGCTATGCCACTGGCGGAGAACCGCCCGCTGGGTTCTCTGGTGCTAGTTTCAAGGAAGCGTTTGTGGACAAATCAGGCCGGTACTAAGCCTTCTCAATCCAGCCGTCGGCGATCTGGATCACCCTTTTCCCGTAAGAAGCATTCGATTCCGAATGCGTCACCTGAATGATCGTGGTGCCGGATTCGTTGAGCTTCTTGAACACTTCCATGATCTCCTTGGCCTGACTCGAGTGGAGGTTGCCGGTGGGTTCGTCGGCCAAAATCACTTTCGGATTGGCGATGATCGCCCGCGCGACGCCTACTAGTTGCTGCTGCCCGCCGGATAGCTGATTCGGAAACAGATCCTTCTTGCCGACAATCTGAAAGCGGTCCAGCACGTCGCACACTGCTGCATCGCGCTCGGATTTGCGGACATTCCGGTACGACAGAGGAATTTCGAGATTCTCGTACACCGTCAGTGAGTCGAGCAGATGATAGCTCTGGAACACGAAGCCGAAGTATTTCTTGTACACTTCGTCGCGATCTTTCTTCTTCATCGCGTGGATCGGGAAGTCGAGAAAATGGTACTCGCCGGTCCAACTGCTATCGTGCATGCCGATCAGGTGCAGCAGAGTGGACTTACCCGCGCCTGAAGGGCCCATGATCGAGACAAAATCGCCCTCCTGAATGTCCACGTCGATGCGGCGGAGGACGAAGGTCTTGGTCGCACCGTGCTGAAAGAATTTCTCGACGTTACGGAGCCGAATCATTTGAATGTGTCTACAGTTTTTCTTTCAGAAGCTTGGTAACCGACGCCGGATCAGCCTGGCCGCGACTGGCCTTCATCACCTGGCCCAGGAAGAAGTTCATCACCGTGGTTTTGCCGCTGCGGTACTGCTCTAGCTGCTTGGGATTCGCGGCGATGACTTCGTCGATGATCTTGCCGAGCGCGCCCTCATCGCTAATCTGCGAGAGCCCCTCACTTGCCAGCACCGCCTCTGGCGGTGCACCCGTTGAAACCATCTTTGGGAAGATTTCTTTGGCCAGCTTGCCACTAATCTTTCCCTGCGCGATCAAGGCCACCAGACGCCCTAGGTTATCTGCGCTCACGGGCGAGTCTTCGATTTCCTTGCCCTCGGCCTTAAGCAAGCCTGCCAGATCGCCCATTACCCAGTTCGCAGCCGCTCGCGGATCGCCCGACCCCGCGGCGACTTGTTCGAAGTAGTCGCTCATGGCGCGTGTCGCCGTCAATACCTGCGCGTCATATTCACGCAATCCGAAGGATTCGATGAAGCGCGCCCGCCGCGCCGCCGGAAGCTCCGGCATCTTGCCGCGGATATCGCTCAGCCACGTTTCACTAACTCGCAGCGGGACTAGATCGGGCTCGGGGAAATAACGATAATCGTGGGCGTGTTCCTTGCTGCGCATGCCAACGGTTTCGCCTGTATCCGGGTTGAACAGGCGCGTTTCCTGCAGCACGCGCCCGCCGCTTTCGAGAATGCCTGCCTGCCGCTCGATCTCCTGGTCCACGGCGAGTTTCAAAAAGCGGAAGGAGTTTAGATTCTTGACCTCTGCCTTCGTGCCGAATTTTTCCGCGCCCTTCAGGCGAACGCTGACATTGGCATCGCAGCGCAGATGACCCTTTTCCATGTCGCAGCTCGACACGTCCACATACTGCAAAACTTGTTTGATCGCAGTCAGGTACGCATGCGCCTCGTCGGCGCTGCGGATGTCCGGATCGCTCACGATCTCGATCAGGGGCGTTCCCGAACGATTCAGATCCACGTAGGTGTAACGGTCCGAATCCTTGAACCCCTCGTGGATGCTCTTGCCGGCGTCGTCTTCCATGTGGACGCGCGTGATCCCGATGCGTTTGTGGACGCCGCCCACCTCGATATCGACATACCCGTGCTCGGCCAGCGGCTGATCGTACTGCGAAATCTGGTAGCCCTTGGGCAGGTCCGGATAAAAGTAATTCTTGCGGGCGAAAATCGAGCGGGGATTCACGCGGCAGTTCAGCGCCAACGAGGCCTCGATCGCCAGTTCCACCGCATGGCGGCTCAACACCGGAAGAGCTCCCGGTAACCCCAGGCAAACGGGGCAGACATTGGTGTTCGGCGGCGCGCCGAAACTAGTTGGGCAGCCACAAAAGATCTTGGTACGCGTCGCGAGCTGGACGTGCACCTCCAGGCCGATCACCGGCTCGTACCGGGCAATCGCCTCGGGAGACACGGCGGTTGTCATGCTCGACGCCATGAAAGTCATTATACCGGCCGGGCCTTACCGCTGATGAAATTCCGGGAACATTTTCGCCAAGGGGGACGTAGGGGAGAACAGGGTGCTGCAATGCTGAAATCTATGCTGTTGACCGTTGGGATCGTCGTCCTTGCGGGGTGCGGAAACGTCCGTACGGGCCCGATGGAACACGAGACCAAGGTCCTCGAACTCGATAAATCCGAGATGACCCGCGCGCAGATCAAAATAGGCGCGGGTGAGCTGCGCATCGCCGGCGGTGCAAGCAAGCTCATGGAAGGGGACTTCAGCTACAACGATCCCGGGTCGAGACCACAGGTGGACTATCACTCGACCGGCGTGCGAAGCGATATAGACATTCATCCCTCGGGGACAGTCCAGCACGGCGAGAGCAAATGGGACATGCGTTTCAACGACTCCGTCGGGATGGATCTAGTGGTGAAAATGGGCGCCGGCGAGGCGCACCTGAACCTGGGCAGCCTGAATCTTCGCAGTGTCGTATTCGATCTTGGAGCCGGAGAGGTGGATGCGGATTTACGCGGGCATCCCAAGCACAGTTACGATGTTCGGATCAACGGCGGCGTCGGACAAGCGACCATTCACCTACCGAAGAGCGTCGGGATCTCGGCCATGGCAGTTGGTGGTATCGGCGAAATCAATGTGAGCGGGCTGGAGAAACGCAACGACCGCTGGATCAATCCGGGTCACGAAACTGACCCGGTGACCATCCGTCTGGACGTGAAGGGCGGTGTGGGGCAGATCGACCTGGTAGCGGAGTAACTATTCGCGCTAACCTACAGGGTAGTGAGCGCCAGCGCAGGAGAATCGATCCGCATTTCCGTCCCTAAGTGCGATCCCGGTATCGGGCATATAATCCGCAGTCCCGACTCAGCCGACCTGATCGAAGGCGTGATGATTCGCCCCTTTGACTTGTGGCCGGACGATCGCGGCTACTTCCTGGAAGTCGCGCGGATGGGCCTAGGTTTGGCCGCCGGCTTTCCAGCGGAGACCACCCAGGTTTCCGCAGCACTGAGCTACCCGGGCACCATTAAGGCATTTCATTATCACCTGCATCAAACCGATCTGTGGGTTCCAGCCGCAGGGATGTTCCAGGTAACGCTAGTGGATCTGCGTCCGGAATCCCGCACGTTCGGGCGTAAGAATACGATATATGCAGGTGCACTGAAGCCCTGGCAACTCCTGATTCCTCCGGGCGTGGGGCACGGTTATAAGGTCATCGGTGAGCAGCCAGCGATTCTCGTCTATGTGACCAATCGCTTGTACAATCCCAAGGACGAAGGCCGTGTCGCGCACAGCGATCCCTCCATCGCCTACGATTGGGAGCTCCAACACAAGTAATGAAGTTTCTGGTTACCGGAGGCGCCGGATTCATCGGGAGCGCGTTCATCCGGCTACTTATGGGCGATCCCGATCGCTCCCGCACCGTGGTGAATCTGGATAAGCTCACCTATGCCGGAAATCTTGACAACCTGGCGACGATAGCCATTCCGGAGAACACCACGCGGTATCGCTTTGTCCACGGCGATATCTGCGATGCCGCGGTCGTGGACTCGCTGGTGGCCGAAGAGAAGCCGGATGTAATCGTGAATTTCGCCGCCGAGTCGCATGTCGACCGCAGCATACTGTCACCCGCGCCGGTGTTCGAAACCAACCTGCGCGGAACATTTACGCTGCTCGAAGCCGCGCGGACTCACCAGACTCCGCGCTACATACAGATTTCTACCGACGAAGTCTACGGCAGCATCGATGCGCCGCATGAAGCCGACGAGAATTATCCGCTTCGCGCCAGCAGCCCGTATTCGGCATCGAAGGCGGGTGCGGACCTTCTGGCCCTATCTTACTTCGTCACTTACAAAATGCCGGTGAGCGTGACCCGCGCTTCGAACAATTATGGTCCGTATCATTTTCCCGAGAAACTCATCCCGCTGATGATTTCGAACGCCATGGAGGACAAGCCTCTTCCGATTTACGGTGACGGCCAGCAGATCCGCGACTGGTTGTATGTGGACGATCATGCGCGTGCCATCCTGGCGGTAATCGAGCGCGGCCGTGCGGGCGAGATTTACAACATCGGCGGGAGCAGGGCGCTCCCGAACCTCGATGTGGTGCGCAAGATCCTGGCCGCCGTGGGCAAGCCGGAAAGCCTGATGCAGACGGTGAAGGATCGTCCTGGGCATGATCGCCGGTACGCCCTATCGAGCGAAAAATTGATGTGCGAGACCGGCTGGACAGCACAGGTTCCGTTCGAGGACGGTTTGCGCGCGACCATCGAGTGGTACCGATCGAATGCCGCCTGGACCGCGCGCGTCAAGAGCGGCGAGTATCAGAAGTATTATCAGAGCAACTACGGCGGCCGCGCGGTTTAACGCCCTTACCTACGCAAATCATTCGTAATATCATGATTTAGGGAGGAATTCCCATGCGCTGGTTTCCGCCACTGACGCTGCTTTTAGGCGCGTCATTTGCAGCTGCGCAAAACGCGCCCTCACCTGCCGCAACCGCGGACCCCGCACAGAAAATCCGCGTGGAGGGGAACATCCTCAGCCTGAATGGCGACCTGGTTCGCAAGGCGACCGTCCGCCTGCAGGGAAATCCGAGTCAGCCTGGCCAGCCCCCGACCAGTTACGTCGAAACCACCGACAGCGCCGGCAAATTTTTGTTTGATGACATCTCGCCCGGCCGCTATACGCTGTCCGCGGAAAAGCCAGGATTCGTAACGACTAGATACGGTGCGCGCTCTAACACGTCCATCGGCACGCAACTTAATCTCACCGCCGGAATGGACATGCAAGACCTGGCCATCAAGATGACCCCTCAGGGCGTCATCGCGGGAAGGGTAGTGGATCAGGACGGCGACCCGGTGATCGCGGTGCAAGTGCAAGCGATGCGGTTTGCGTATACCGGGGGACGAAAGCAGCTGCAGCCAAACGGTGGCACACAGACCAATGACCTGGGCGAGTATCGCCTCATCAATCTCGCACCAGGACACTACTACGTCAGCGCAACCGATCGCCGCCCGGTTCAAAATTTCATGCAAGAGCGGCCTGGGCGCGCTGGCGCAGTACAGGAAGGGAATATCACCACTTATTATCCAAATGGAGCAGATGTTTCGAGCGCCGTTGCGGTGGATGTCGCGGCGGGTGCTGAGGTACGAGGCACGGACATCCGGTTGCTCCAGGCGAAGGTTTACACCATTCGCGGCAAAACGGTGAATGCAGCCGGAGTGCCACCATCGGCCTTCTTGCAGCTTATGCGTAAAGATAACAGCGGCAATCTGCCCGCCTTTCTGAGCGGAGGCGGCTCCAGTCAAGTGCGGCCGGACGGCACTTTCGAATTCCGCGGTATTCTTCCGGGAACGTATATCCTGCAGTTAGCGCAAGTAAACTCAGTCAACGGTAATCCCGCCGCCGATCTGACTGGACGCATGGAAGTGACCGTTGGCGACTCGGACATCGACAACCTCGTGCTGCCCCTGGTCCCCCACCCTGAAATTTCAGGGGCGGTGACACTGGAAGACGGCGACCTCGCAAGTCTGGTCAAGCCCGCGCAGAATACGCCGGGCGGGGCTGTTGCCGCAAATGGCGCGCGCCCGCCAGCGGGCCGTTTGGCTCTTATGCTCCTCCCAACCGAAGGTCTGCCCACAGGCGGAACATCCCCGGCCCAAGTGAAGGAAGATGGCACATTTCTCTTCAGCGGTGTCGGTCTTGGTAAGTACGCTCTGAACCTGAATTCGCTGCCGCAAGGAACCTATCTGAAATCGGCCCGCTTTGCCGGGCAGGACGTAACGAAGGCATTGATCGACACGACTTCCGGTACGGGCGGAACATTGGAACTGGTGCTCTCCTCGAAAAGCGCCGACATCACTGGATCGGTCCAGAACGATAAAGGAGAAGCCCGGTCCGGAGTGATGGTCACGTTATGGCCAAAAATACCTGATCCGAGCCCCCTTGGAGGAGCCCGGCCATCCATAACCGATCAGAACGGCGGATTTCAGTTCAAAGGTCTCGCTCCTGGCGACTATTACGTCGCCGCCTGGGAGGATGTAGATCTAGGACTCTTCCAAAGCACCGAGTTCTTGAATCATTTCACCAGTGAGGCCAGTTCGGTCACACTGTCGGAAAGCGGCCATGAAAATCGTGACGTGAAAGTTATGCCTGCCGACAAAGTAGCGGCAGAAATTGCCAAGTTGCAGTAGTAAAAACAGCAGATTCATGCAGGTGTGATACCGTGCTGAGGTGAGCCCCACCCAGGCCGCCGAACGCCGCGCATCGCACCAGCGCGTGTTCACCAATGCAGCGCTGGTGGGCGTCCTGGCCACTGCCGCCAAACTGGCCGGGGCCGCCAAGATCATGGTGACCGCGCGCTACTTTGGCGCAGGCGATCAACTGGACGCATTCGTGATCGCGTTTCTGCTCCCAGCCTTCTTCACCGACATCGTGGCGGGATCCTTCGGTGCAAGCTTCGTTCCCGCCTTCATCCGCGTGCGATCCGACCAGGGAGACGCGGCAGCGCGGATATTCGCCCGAACAGGTCTGGCGCTGGTTCTGGGCGCGATGCTGGTGGTAAGTCTCTCGCTGGCGGCCGGCGGATCATGGATCTTGCCGCTATTGGGCTCCAGCTTCTCAGCGGAAAAATTGCGCATCACCACGAGCCTGTTTTTGGCTTTGATCCTGTGGCTGCCGATGAGTGCCTGCATCGCGGTATGGCGCGCGGTGTTGAACGCGCACAATGCCTTCGCCCTAGCTGCCGCGGCGCCACTGACCACACCAGTGATCACCATCGCTTTTCTTTATGCCGGTGCGGATCGATGGAATGTGTACACCCTATGCTGGGGAACTTTGGTGGGAGTCGCAATGGAAACCGTACTGCTGGGTTGGGGCGTGCGACGGCTAGGAATCCCGATTCTTCCAGCGTGGCGCGGCTGGACTCCGGAGATGTCGGCGATTCGCCGCCAGTATGTTCCGCTGCTGGCAGGAACTCTGTTCGCGGCGCTGTGCCCTCTGATCGATCAAGGCGTGGCTGGATCGCTTGGTTCGGGAAGTGTGTCGGCGCTGGCCTACGGAACCAAGTTGGCCACGGTTTTGGCGGCCATTAGCGCGACCGCCGTCGCTACAGCGATTCTGCCGGAGTTTTCCCGGCTGGTCGCGCAACGCGATTGGAGCCACCTTCGCCACACCGTACGCGTACATTCCGCGGTGATTGCCGCGCTCGCCTTGCCAGGCGCCGCCGCGATCATCTGGCTCTCCGGCCCCATTGTGCGGATGTTTTACGAAGGGGGTGCATTTGGCCCTTCAGCCACGCTCATGGTGACCAAAGTACAGCAGTTTGCTCTGCTGCAAGTCCCCTTCGCCATTCTGTTCGTGCTGGCGGCGCGGTTGGCGGTGGCGATTTCCGCGACAGTGGTCATGATCCGGGCATCTCTACTGTCGGTGGCGGCAACCGGCGTCGGCGATTTGATTCTCTCGCGTACCCTGGGCATTGCAGGAATCCCCCTGGCAGGCGCATTCGCGCACGCAATCGCCCTCGCAAGCCTGGTTTACTTTCTCTACCGCCGAGAGCCGCGCTTATTCCGCGCTTCTTGACCAGCCGCTAGGATGATGTAGGGGGTCGGCGTGTCCAGCGCGGGATCATTACCATCATCGGGATCGCAATCGGGCCAGAAGCCGAAGGAATCACGGCGCTGGCTCAAGCCTCGCGTCCCGAAGGAACAGTTGTACCGTCTATCTCCGGGCCGTCCCAAACCTAAGCGGCTGGGTCGTTTGGAGCAATGGGACCGGTTTCGGCGCGTGATCCGCACGTGGTGGATCTGGTTGGCCCTGGCAATCGCCGCGCACCTCACGGGTCACTGGATTCTAAGTCTCATTGCCGCAGCGTGGTCCTTCTTCTTCTACCAAACCACTCCGGAATCGCATCCCGCCGTCTACGCGCTCGAAACAGATCTGGGCGTCGAATCCCCCGAGTTTCCCGTCACCATGGCGGGCATGACCGGCATGCCGATGCTGCCAGGAAACCGGGTTGCGCTCTTTAACAATGGTGATGAATTCTTTCCGGCGATGCTCGAGGCAATAGAATCGGCGGAACATTCCGTCACCATGGAGCAGTACATTTTTTGGGACGGGCAGGTAGGGCGTCGCTTCGCGGAGGCTTTTGCCGAAAAGGCCCGGAGTGGGATCCTCGTCAAGCTCCTGCTGGATGCGGTTGGATCTTCCACCCTGGGCGAGCCGGTACTTAAGGTTCTGGAGGCCGGCGGATGCCAGCTCGCGTGGTTCCGCCCGATTCATTGGTATACGATGAGTCGAGCCAACCACCGGGATCACCGCAAGTCGCTTATCGTCGACGGCAAGGTTGCCTTTACCGGAGGTGCGGGACTGGCGGATCATTGGCTGGGGGAAGCCGAGGACTCAAAGTCCTGGCGCGACGTCATGGTACGCGTGGAAGGTCCCGCGGCTCTCGAACAGCAAAGCGGTTTTGCGCAGAACTGGTTGCAATGCACCGGTGAAATCCTCACTGGCCACGATTACTTTCCGATACCTGCGCCCGCGGGAAACATCGACGTACAGACCATCGTGAGTTCGCCCTTTGAAGGAACCGGCGCAGCCGGCACCATGCACCTGATCGCGCTGCAATGCGCGCGCCGCCACTTGTATATCGCTAACCCGTACTTTATTCCCGATGCGCGCGTGATCGATATGCTGGGCCGGGCGTGCAGCCGCGGCGTAGCCGTCAAGCTCATGGTGGCCGGCAAGCACAATGACACATGGTGGGCGCGTCAGAACAGCGTGCGGCTATATGGCAAGCTGCTCGAAGCAGGCGTCGAGGTCTTCGAATTTCTGCCCACGATGCTGCATCAGAAAATCGTCATTGTCGACGACGCTTGGGGCTCCGTCGGCACGGCCAACTTCGATAACCGGTCGCTCGCGCTCAACGACGAAACCAGCGTGTGCTTCCACGATCGTTCGCTGGTCAACAGCCTCCACGAAGTCTTTCTGGCGGATCTGGAGCGGTGCCAAAAGGTGCAACTGTCCGAATGGAAGCGGCGTGGATTCTGGCAGCGGGCAGGAGAACAGTTCGCGTCGCTTATGCAAGACCAGATGTAGGACGAATGCACCGATTCCGAATCGCAACCTACAACATTCATAAGTGCCGTGGCGTGGACGGGCGTGTTCATCCGGAGCGGGTGGCGAGAGTTCTGGAAGAGATCAACGCGGACATCGTCTCCCTGCAGGAGGTGGTGAGCCATGAAGGCGCCGCCATCGCCGATCATCAAGCCGATTATCTGGCGGGGCGCCTGGGCCTGTTCGGCGCCTTGGGCGAAACGCGTAAGCATCGCGGCGGCGCTTATGGCAATGTGACGCTCAGCCGCTGGGACTTCAAGTTGGTTCGACCCATCGACATTACGATAGGAGGATGCGAGCAGCGAGTGGCGCTGCGGACCGATATCCGGATGGGCGGCCACATCCTGCACATGTTCAACGTGCATTTAGGGACGGCCGTCCGCGAGCGGCGGCAGCAGGCGATTCGTCTAATCGACCGCGATTTGTTGCGCGCCGTCGATATTTCAGGGCCACGCATTGTACTCGGTGATTTCAACGAGTGGGTGCGGGGATTGGTAACCAAAACTCTGGTAGCCGAGTTTCATCTGACGGATTTGCGTGCGCACTTAACGCGGGCGCGGAGCTATCCGGCGCTGCTGCCGATGCTGCATTTGGATCACATCTACTTCGACCATCACCTCAAAGTCGAGAAAGCGTTTTATCATCGTACCCGCAGGTCGCTGATCGCTTCGGATCATCTGCCGCTGGTGGCGGACCTGGTTCTTCCCGAGTAAGCATTCTCATTAATAAACCCATGCAGACATTTCGTTTGACACTTGAATACGACGGCTCGCGGTTTTCCGGCTGGCAGGAACAGATCAATGCCCGCACGGTGCAAGGCGAGCTGAAGCAAGCAGTGCTGAATTTGTTCCGGATCGATGTGGAGGTGCAGGGCGCGGGCCGCACCGATGCCGGCGTGCACGCCGTAGGCCAGGTCGCGCATTTGAAGATCCGGGAGAGAGCGTCCCCGCTAACGGCTTCTCAGATTCTGCGCGAACTCAATGACAAGCTGCCCGCCAGCATCGCGGTTTTAGACGTGACCGAGGTTCCACCGCGCTTTCACGCGCGCCACGATGCCAAATCGCGAGCCTACTTTTACCAGATTTCGACGCGCAAGGCTGCGCTTTCGAAGCGCTTTGTCTGGTGGATTAAGGATCCGCTGGACGTCGGGCGCATGCAGCAGGCCGCTGCCCTCATCGCCGGCCGCCACGACTTCGTCGCATTTCGCGCAGCCGATCCGTCTAAACCCGGAGAATCGACGATCGTAGTTGTAGAATCTGCAGAAGTGTCCGTCGATGACAACCTGGTCGTGTTCCGTATTGAGGCGTCACACTTCATCTGGAAAATGGTCCGCCGGCTGACCGGGACCCTAGTGAAAATCGGGCGGAGTGAAGTGTCGGTCGACGAATTTCGAGAGTTGCTCAACGGGAAGAACAACCCCAAGCTCGATATCGCGGCCTGGACGGCTCCCGCGTCGGGGTTGTTTCTCGAAGGCGTGCGCTATTGACGTTTTATTCGCGGCAGATGCCACGCTTACTCGACCGGATGAATGCGATCAAGTGCCGCGTGTGCTCCGTTGGAATCTCAGTTTCGATTCGCTGGAGCGCAACTTCTAACTTCAATCCGGAACGATATAGCAGGCGATATGCCATCTTCAACGCCCTGATATCCGCTTCTCCGAACCCAGCCCGTTTAAGCCCCACCAGATTCAGACCATGTGCCGCGACATTGAAATCGGTGTACAGAAAGAACGGTGGAAGATCGCTGTTCACGCGCGTGTTGCCGCCGATCATCGCCAACCGGCCGATCCTCGAATACTGATGGATCACCACGCCGCCGGAAATAAACGCCTGGTCCTCCACTTCCACGTAGCCCGCCACCAGCGCGCAACTGGCGATTACCGCGCGGTTCCCGATCCGGCAATTGTGGGCGATGTGGCCCGACGTCATGATGTAGTTTTCGTCGCCGACGATGGTCTCTGATTCGGGCGCCGTGCCGCGCGAGATCGTGTAGTGCTCGCGTATAACGTTCCCGTTGCCGATTTTTAGATAACTGCGCGCGCCTGTGAAGCCCTTATCCAGGGGATCTGTTCCCAGCACTGTGCCGGCCGAAATCTGGTTGCGTTCGCCCACAGTGGTCCAGCGTTTGACGTAAACGTATGGCTCCAGGCGAGAATTCGCACCAATCGCCACATCCTCTTCGATAATGGCAAAGTCGCCGATGGTGACGCCCGGACCAACTACAGCGCCGGGATGCACACGAGCCGTGGGTGCCACTTGCGCGGAAGGATCGATCGGCATTCAGAGGATCACGATATTAGGAGAATCACGAACAGCGTGACCCAGAGTACGCCCAGAAAGTGCCAGTAATAGGCAACCGTATCCACGGTTTCGCGCCGCGTGGATCGCCCCAGCACGACGATGAACAGCGCGATTAATCCGCCGATCAGATGCGCGGCGTGCAGGCCAGTGAACATGTAAAAAAACGAGCTATACGGGTTCTGCGCCAGATAGTAGCCGCGGTGAACCAGATTCAACCAGGCCGATAACTGCGACGCCAGAAATGCCGCGCCCAGGCAAGCCGTCACGACCAGCAATCGCGCCGCCGTCAGATGAAGACCACGGCGGTAGGTCCGTCGCGCGGCTTCAAAGGTAACGCTGCTCGCCAGTATGATCGCCGTGGATAACCACAGCGTGCGGGGTAACGTAATCGGCTCCCAAAAAGGGGGCGTGCGCGAGCGCCAGTAGAAAGCCACTACCAGCGCCGCAAAGAATGCCAGGATCGAGCCGCAGGCGATCAGCAGGCCCAGGCGATACATGCCAGGAGGTGACTTGGAGGGATCTTCAAGCGATGCGGGAAGCACAACTACCCGGGATGTTTTCCCGGCCCGGTCGCTCAGCAGTGCCATGCCTCCATTTTACGCCCTACCATGAAACTTGAGGCATATTGTCCGCACAGTTATCGGGGTCGGCCTGCTCATCCTGGGCGTAATTGGGACCTTGTTGCCGATCGTGCCTGGATTTGTGTTCATTGCGGCGGGCATCGCCGTTCTCGGCACGGACCACGCGATCGTGCGGCGCTTCCGGCCGCTGGTGCTTCGGGGGCGAGCGTGGCTCGAGCAGCGGGGCATTCTAAAGCCCCAGAAATTCTAGGTGCGTTTTGGCTGCTTGTAGCGTTGCACCGCCCGAATGGACGCCCACCGCATCAACCCGCTCGGTACCATCTTCATGATCCACACCAGCAACTTGTAACGCCATCCCGGAATCACGAACACCGCGCGCCGGTCGAAGCCGCGCAGGCTTTCATCGACGACAAAGTCGGGGTTAAGCCACAGCGACGCGGGAATGCGGGATCGGTCCATGGGCATGACATCGTGAAATTCGGTCAACGTGAAACCGGGGCACAGCGCCTGCACGACTACCGGGGATGATTTGGCGCCCAGCTCAATTGCTAGCCCTTCGGTGAAGCGGTTCATCCATGTTTTAGTAGCGCAATAGCTGACATTCTGCGGCGAAGACCCGAAGGCAGCGACCGAAGACACGTTGATAATCCCGGTTCCCGCTTGGGCCCTCGGAACCAGATTCGCTAGTGCGGCATGTGACAGTCGCATGGTCGCGAGCACGTGCAGGCGATGCATTTGCTCCTGAGTGTGGGGATCGGCATCGAAGAAATATCCCAGTGTTCCGAATCCGGCATTGTTCACGAGTAGGCCCAGATCCGCGGCTTGCTGGATTTGCGCGGCCACCGAGGCGAGCCCTGTATCGTCCGTCAAATCGGCAGCCAGGACTTCCGCGCGCACGTGATACAAGTCGCCGATTTCACGCGCTATCGATTGCAGCCGGTCCTCACGGCGTGCGATCAGCAACAAATCATAGCCCCGTGCAGCCAGCTTCCGGGCAAATGTCGCACCCAGACCACTGGAGGCTCCCGTAATGACCGCTAGCATATGGGCATTGTCACCTTTCGACCTCCACTTCATTCTGGCGATGGCCCCTCGCGGCCCACTCCGCGCCAGCCAGCACCAGCATGGTCGCCAAAAAACTAAGGAACAAAATGGTTGCCGAATATCGAAACACGCCATATTCCCGTTGAATACGGGCATCGACATGCGGCCAGACGATAAGGTTGAGATACTTTAGCGCTTCGAGCAGGAGTCCCGTCCCGATCGCGGCGGCGATCACGCGCTGAAGCGGCGGGCGGCCGTTGGGGAGATACCGGTAAATCAGAAATAGAATCAGCGAGGTCAAGGGCACCGCGGCCAGCTTGAAAAAAAGTATGGAGGTCCACAGCTCGATACGCAAACCGGCCGAGGATCCAACGCGCAGTTCGGTGATGCCGAGCGAAAGAAGGGCCAGACTACCGCACGAGAAAATAAGCGCCAGGCTCACCACCTGATTGTGGAGATAACTGCGATTCTTCCGGATTCCCCAAATTTTATTGAGCGCCACTTCCAGGGGCTCGAAAATTCCATTCGACGAAAACAGCAGGAGTAGGATCGCGACCCAATCGGTCACCGGCCTGGCTGGAAGATTACTGCTCAGAAAGGATCCGAGCGCGTCTGGAAAGTAATCGCGCAAGGCGAAATCGATCGCCGCCACGGTAATCTGGCGGCTGAAAAAGATTCGCGAAATCGAAACACTGACGATGAGGAACGGGAAAAATCCAAGCAGCACGTTGGCGGCCACGGAGAACGCAAGGGCGTGCACTTCCGTCTCGGTCCAGTAGCGCAGCGTGGGAAGAATTGTATCCAGAATCGATCTCGGAAAGCCCCGCCGCTGCTGCACTGTCTCTATAGATTAGCGGTTACACTGGTGCTATGAATACTTCTGTTTTTCGGCGATTACTCACTCCCCTTCTGGCCTGCGTACTATTCACCGGCGCTGCGCTGGCCCAAACCAAGACCGCGCCCAAAACAACTGCTGCCAAGACTCCGGCGAAAGCCACGGACACCGCCAAGAAGAGTGGCGCTTTACTCGATATCAACTCCGCCACGGCCGATCAGCTCAAGGCTTTGCCGGGAATCGGCGAAGCATATTCCGCAAAAATCATCGCCGGCCGGCCATATGCGAAGAAAGACCAGTTGGTCTCAAAGAACATTGTCCCCCAGGCCACTTACGACAAGATTAAAGACTCGATTATCGCCAAGCAAGGCGCTGCGCCAAAAAAGAAATAGCGAAGTCGAAGTAGTGAACGTTGTTCTTATTTCCACCTACGAGCTCGGCCACCAGCCCTTCGGATTGAGCTCGCCCACCGCTTGGCTAGCGCGCGACGGTCACCGCGTCGTGTGCCTGGATCTGTCCGTGAGTTCGCTCGATGAAGCCGCGATTCGATCCGCGGACTTGGTCGCCTTCTATCTGCCGATGCATACCGCGACGCGGCTGGCGATGCCGGTGATCGAGCAAATAAGGCGAATGAACCCACGCGCGCGCCTGGCTTGTTATGGCCTGTACGCACCCCTGAATGCCGATCTGCTGCGCGGGCTGGGCATCGAAGCCGTCATCGGCGGGGAGTTTGAAGCGACGCTGGTCGATCTTGCCAACGGCGGCGATGCCGCCTTAAAAGGCGCCTCCAGAAGCATCGAGAAGCTCTCGTTCCTGACACCGGACCGCCGAGGTCTGCCCGGTCTGGAGTTGTATTCTCATCTTCGGCAGAATGGAACGAAAACCACGGCTGGATACACGGAAGCCAGCCGCGGCTGCAAGCATCTTTGCCGGCACTGTCCGGTGGTTCCGGTATACGAAGGACAGTTTCGCGTGGTGCAGCGCGATGTGGTGCTCGAAGACATCCGGCAACAGGTGGCGGCGGGTGCGCGACACATCACCTTCGGCGATCCCGATTTTTTCAACGGTCCCACTCACGCGATGCGTATCGTGGAAGCGTTCCACGCTGAATTTCCCGAAGTTAGCTATGACGCCACGATCAAAATCGAACATCTCAAGCAGCATCGCGACCTGCTTCCGGCGCTGAAGCAGACCGGCTGCCTGTTTATCACCAGTGCAGTTGAATCCATCGACGATTCCGTCCTCAGTCTTTTGGAAAAAGGTCACACATGTCAGGATTTTTACGAAGTCGCCACGTCCCTGCGCGAGATCGGGCTCTCACTCCAGCCCACTTTCATCGCCTTCATGCCGTGGACGACCATTGAGAGTTACGGCTGCTTGTTACGCGCGCTGGCAGAACTGGAGCTTGTCGAGAATACTGCGCCTGTTCAACTCGCATTGCGCTTGCTGATTACGCAAAAGTCGCGCCTGCTGGATTTGCCGGACATTCAGGCGGTGATCGGCCCATTTGACGAAAAGGCCTTGGTATATCCCTGGAAACATTCGAATCGGGATGTCGATACGCTGGCCAACCTGGTGTTCCAGCTCGTGAGCCGTCGCCAGGCGGAGAACAAAACGCGCGCGCAGATCTTCGGCGAAATCTGGGAGCTGGTTTTGCAGACTCCGGCCCCTGGCCTGCGCCCACAGGCTACGGTTCCGCATCTCGACGAACCCTGGTACTGCTGCGCCGAACCTGCGCCGCAAGTCTAGAGCATGAAGCGAGTCTTATTGGTCGCCGCTACCACCGGATATCAGGTGCGCGAATTTGCCACGGCCGCCCGCGAACTCGATGTCGAACTGGTATTAGCAACGGACCGCTGCCACATCATGGAAAATCCGTGGGGCGACCATGCCGCCCCGGTTCGTTTCGAGGATCCCGGGCCAGGCATACAGGCTCTCGCCGCACTCGGGCCGTTTGATGGAATCCTCGGGGTGGGCGACCGGCCGGCGTGCGTAGCGGCACAGGCGGCCGAACGATTGGGGCTTCGCTTTCATCCCGCCGAATCGGCTCGCGCAGCGTCGAACAAGCTTCTGGCACGAGGACGTTTCCGCGCGGGCGGGATGCCGGTTCCGGAGTTTCGGCGGCTGCCGTTCGCCGAGGCGCGTTCGGGTACCTCCCTCGCAGATGTCCGGTTTCCCTGCGTTCTTAAGCCGCTCGATTCCTCTGCCAGCCGGGGCGTCATCCGCGCTAATAACCGCGAGGAATTCGTCCAAGCGGCTGCGCGCATCGCCCGCATGCAGGACGGCGATTTAATTGTCGAAGACTACATTCCAGGTCGCGAGTTCGCTCTGGAAGGCGTGGTCACGGATGGAAAGCTCCAGACACTGGTCGTGTTCGACAAACCCGACCCCCTGGAAGGCCCCTACTTCGAAGAGACCATCTATGTCACGCCCTCCAGGGAGCCCCAATACGTGCAGGACCGCATCCGGGATACCGCGCAGGCGGCGATAACAGCGCTGGGAATGACGAACGGCCCCGTGCACGCGGAAATGCGGGTCAACGACCGGGGCGTCTGGATCCTCGAGGCGGCGCCCCGTCCGATCGGCGGACTGTGCGCCCGTGTAGTGCGCTTCGACGCGCCCTATAGTACACTCGAACAGCTCCTGCTCCGGCATGCCCTGGGTGAAGACGTTTCAAATGCAAAACTGGCCGCCGGTGGCCACGGGGTGATGATGATCCCAATCCCGCAGTCGGGGGTGTACCGTGGGGTTCATGGGCTAGAGGATGCCCGCCGGATCCCCGGAGTGGAAGACATCGTTATCACGGCCAAGGAGGGCCAGGAAACGGTTCCACTGCCTGAGGGATCTTCGTACTTGGGTTTCCTGTTCTTTCGAGGTAAATCCGCCGATCTAGTACCAAAGGCTCTGCGGGAAGTACATCAGCGCTTAAAGTTTGATTTTTCCGCCGCCCTTCCAATCGTAAAATAGGAGACTCATGAACGTCGCGATCCTAGGAACAGGGTATGTCGGGTTAACCACCGGTGCCTGTCTTGCTTATCTTGGTCATCAGGTCACTTGCGTCGATCCCGACGCGAATAAGATCGGTGCGCTACAGCGTGGCGAGGTTCCCTTCCACGAACCCCACTTAGAGGACCTATTGGTGGCGGCCCGTCCGAACTTAAAATTCACCATGGATTATTCGGAGGCCATCCCGGATTCCCAAGTGGTGTTCATTGCGGTCGGCACGCCCCCCGGTGTGGGAGGCGCGCCCGATCTGCGCTATCTGCAAGCGGCGGCCGAGGGCGTAGGCGAGCGTTTGGGACCTCATTTCACGGTGATCGTGAACAAGTCCACTGTGCCCATTGGAAGCGGTAATTGGGTGGGGGCGCTGGTGCGCGATGCCGCCGAACGCCGCGGGCGCGGCAAAGATTGTTTCGCCGTGGCTTCGAATCCCGAGTTTCTACGCGAAGGCAGCGCACTTCTCGACAGCTTGTACCCCGACCGCGTGGTAATCGGCGCGGACGATCCTCGGACGGCCGAGGTTCTCTATACCTTGTACCGTCCAATTCTGGACCAGACTTTCCAGCCGCCAGCTTTTCTACCCCGGCCCGATCGTGTGGGCGGCGTACCGCTTATCTCCACCGATCTCGCTTCCGCCGAATTGATCAAATACGCGGCCAACGCATTTTTGGCGCTCAAGATCAGTTACATCAATGAAATCGGGCAACTGGCCGAAAAAGTGGGCGCCGATATCTCGCAAGTGGCGCGCGGCATCGGCCTGGATGCCCGTATCGGCACACGCTTTTTGCAGGCCGGCATCGGGTGGGGAGGGTCGTGCTTCGGAAAGGACACAGCCGCACTGGTGTCCACGGCGTCCGAATACGGGCTGGACATGTCCATTGTGAAGGCCGCTCGCGACGTCAACCGGCGTCAAAGGGAACGCGTGGTCGAAAAACTCTTGGGCGAGCTCAAAATTCTCAAAGGGCGCACCATCGGCCTGTTGGGCCTGGCGTTCAAGCCGCACACCGACGATCTGCGGGAAGCTCCCGCCCTGGACGTCGCACGCCATCTCCTGGAACGCGGCGCCCGTGTGAAGGTGCACGATCCCGTCGCCATGAACCGGTTCAAGAAGGAGCATGCCGGCATGGACGTTGTCATGGCCAGCGATGTGCATGAAGTGGCTCGCGATACGGATGCAGTCGTCTTGATCACGGAATGGCCGCAATATCTGGACCTGGATTGGGAATCGCTCGCGTCGGTGATGCGAACGCCCATTCTGCTGGACACACGCCACGCCTTCGATCGAGGACGCATCACGCGGGCCGGCCTTCGCTACATCACTTTAGCCGGCTGATACCGGGATAATACAATAGGGGCAGGTGAATCATCTGCACCATCTGCAGCAGGTCCTGTCAGAGGAGACTCCCAGGGTTCGTATGGACCGGGCGGCGCTGGATCTGGCTACGATCCATTTTCCCGATCTCGAGCCGGAGCCGTTCCTGGACCGGCTGAACGATCTCGCCTCGTCTCTGGGGGACCGCCTCCGCAACTTCAACGACGGTCGCGATTTCGTCGAAAAGGCCAGCAGTTACCTCTTCGGCGAGCTGGGCTTCCACGGTAACGAGACCGATTTCTTCGACCCCCTGAACAGCTGCCTGAACCAGGTGCTGGAGCGCCGGACTGGCATCCCCATTACGCTCGCTGTCATGTACATGGAGATTGCACGGCGTCTGCATATGCCTGTATTTGGCATCGGCCTGCCGCGCCATTTCGTTCTCGAATTCAACGACGGCAATTTCGCCACCTATATCGATCCCTTTCATGGAGGCCGCAGCATTACGGCCCAGGAATGTTTCGCGCTGGCCGGAGCCAAAGTTGCCGATCCCATTCTTCTGCAGCGCGTCACCCCCAAACAGATCGCCATGCGGATGCTGCAAAATCTTCAAGGAGTCTATCTGAGGGCGGGAGACCACAAAAAAGCCATTTCCACGCTCGATTTGCTGCTTATTGGGGCGCCCGAAATGGGTTCCTGGTATAAGCGGCGCGGGATTCTCTCGTTGGAATTAAAACGGTATCACGCAGCCCGGAAGGATTTGGTGAAATATCTGGAGCTAGAGCCGGAGGCCACCGATCGCGAGGTTATCCGGAAGCAGCTCCAGGCGATTCATTTGTCGCTCGCGCAGGTGAGTTGATCGCCCGCGCTGTGCTAACATTGCCATCAAACTCCAGTACCATGCATGATTCCCTACCCGATAGCGACGCCGTCCTAGCCCAGTTCAACCGTCTGATTCAGGAACTGCTGCGCGGCAGCATGAACCGCAACACCTTCCGTCCTTGGGAGGTAGAACTGCTGCTGGATATCGAAGCCTGCAATCTGCGCGATTCATCGCGTCGGGAGACCTTGCGGCGCTACCAGCGCGCGGTGCAACGGCACATGGAAAAGGGCGCACGTTTGCCTCTAAAGCTATCCGAATACCTGGATGCGGTAAAGGCCAAGAAAGCCACTCCCAAGGATCCCCAGGACGTTTAGACCGGGCCTTCTCGCTCGCGCTATCCTGAAGTCGAGAGGAATTTACGAAATGAGTTGCGGTAGCAGCATACCAGATCCGCGCTTTGAGGAAGGCAACAAGACTGGGCGCAAGGTGATGTGCGTCAAGTTTCAGCGCGAGATGCCCGGTCTGGATGAGGCGCCTTTCGACAATCCTCTTGGCGAACGCATCTTCGAGAACGTGTCGAAAGAAGCCTGGAAGATGTGGATTGAGCAGATGAAGATGATCATGAACGAGTACCGTCTCAACCTGGGCACTCAAGAAGCGCAGGAGTTCCTGCTCAAACAAATGGAAGAGTACTTCTTTGGAGAAGGCGCCGCGCTTCCGCCCGGTTTCGTTCCGCCCCAAGCAAAAAAATAGTCCAAAAAATAATTTAAGAACTAATCCAGCACACCGCTGAACGATGGTTCGTGGTGGGGCTTATACGCCACGCAGTCGATCTCCACCAGCATTTCCGCCTGATGAAATTTTGACTCGATGGTCGTCCGCGCCGGTTTGTGTTCCCCGAAGAACTCCGCATAAACGTGGTTCATCTTTGAGAAATCCGCGATGTCGCGCAGGAACACAGAGCACTTGACCACATCGGTGATCCCTACGCCGGCTGCTTCGAGAATCTGCCGAATGTTTGAAAGCGTGAGCCGCGTCTGAAATTCGACATTGCCCTCGGCTAGCTTATCCGTAACGGGATCGATAGGACCCTGGCCGCTGACATACACAAAGTCTCCAGCGTGAACGGCGGGCGAATAGTGTCCCCGCGGGGACGCTCCGCCGGCAGGAACAATCGGCTGCATGATCACGCCGGACCAGGGTTTATCCATGCCGGTTTTATCCATTGGGCTTTTTCCGGCCACGCGGGCGGCGGCCGGCGCCCCCGCCGGTTCCAGTAGGTTTAGTAGACGGACGCCTCCGAACTGAAGGAGCTCGCTTGGGTTTGGCAGGCGGCGGATTCGGTTCAAAGATGGTGGGCTGGCCTTCCACGTAAGGCTGCGGCTCCTCTTCCTCTTCTTCGACTTCTGCTGCTGCCTGCGGCTCGGGAGCGGGTGGCTCGGCGGGCGGATAAAACTCCGCGCCCAAGTACACCATCATCACGCCCTGCTCCTCGTGCGGCTCCAGACGAACCACAGTCTTGTCCTGCGCGTAGTTCAGAAACTCGCTGAACTGTTGGAATCCGTATGCTGTGGTATCCAGGCTGGGATGTTCCTCCTTGAACCACTGCGCCAGATCTTCGACCGGGATGCCGTTTTCGATCTCCAGGCGATGGTTCTCAGCCACATCGCGCAAGGCCGGCAACAGGTCCTCGGGTTTGAGTGTGGCCCGCTCGGGCTGGGAGGAACCCTTGCGCTCGATGACATAGCGCCCGCCGGTTCCACTGACGTTCACCAGATCCTCGCGTTTGAGCTTCTCCACGAAATCCGAGAAGCTGGATCCGCCATACGCGCGCTCGTTGAAAGCGGGATCCAGCTGGAGCATGGTGGACTTGAGCAATCCGAGCTGCGGCTGCACGCCGCGTCGTTCGAGAACCTGCAGGGCGCGTTCCACCAAAGGCATCGCCTGTCCTAGTTCGAGTGGAGCGGGCCGCTGGCGCCGGTCACCACCGCGATCGCCGCCGCGATCGGGACCACGTTCGGGGCGGTCGGTGCGTTCCGGCCGGTCACCCATGGGACGATCCCCGCGCGGCCGCACGGCACGGGTTTCACCGGGGAGGACAACACTGGCGGGTAAATCCGACAACAGCGATTCGAAGCTGATGAACTCGTGGCAATTTTGCTGGAGGATGGTGGAGGTGAACGCTTTGCCACCCACCACGAATACGGTCTTGCCGTACTCTTTCAATTTGTTCACCAGGGGAATGAAATCGCTGTCGCCGCTGACGATGGCGAAGGCGTTCACGTGCGTGTGGGTAAACGCCATTTCCAGCGCATCCAGCGCGAGATTGATATCCGCACCGTTTTTATCGCCGCGCGGCGAAGGAATCCGCTGCACCATCTGTACCGCGTTTTCCGCCATCTGGCGCGTGGCCCCATCCTGACGCCCCCAGTTGGCGTAAGCGAACTTGGCGACCAGGTCGCCGCGCTCCTTGAGCGCGTCCAGCGCGAGCGATACATCGAACTCGCGACGCAATGTCGACTTGAGTCCGATCTCGATGTTGTCGTAATCGACGAACACCGCGATGTTTAACTTGTCTTGCATTTTCAGTTTCTTCTCCAATCCGCACGCGCCATCGGCGCCATGCGCTGCGCTCTGGTCAAACTGTCTGTTTGACTGAGCTTCGGATGAATTCCACAATCTCATGAAGGGAGGCTCCGGGTTGAAAAACCGCGGCCACTCCCAGCCCTTTCAATTGCGCGGCATCTTCGTCCGGTACGATGCCGCCTACGATGACCAGCACATCGGTCATCTTTTGTTCCTTAAGTAGCTCCATCACACGAGGCACGATGGCGTTATGCGCTCCGGAGAGAATGGACAGGCCGATAACCTGCACATCCTCCTGCAGCGCGGTGTTGACGATCATTTCCGGGGTTTGCCGGAGACCGGTATAGATAACTTCCATACCTGCATCCCGCAGCGCGCGAGCAATCACCTTCGCGCCCCGGTCGTGTCCGTCGAGGCCGGGCTTGGCTACCAAGACCCGGATTCTATGATCCATAAAAGACTGCGATTAAGACTCCGATACGCCCCTGTTGCCTATCCGGCATCAGCGGTGCATCCTTGGCTTGAGCATATCACGGGCGGGGGTGGGTCAGGCCCTGGGCCGCAAATCTGCCTAATTCGGGAATGAAGCTAAGATTGGGGTAATCAGGTGCGGATGTTTCGAATTGCCCTAGCAAACCTCCGGTTCCCGGCTACTCCAGAGGAGTCGGTCGCGCTGACAGAACAAGCCATCGCTCAGGCATCCGTTTAGGGCGCCGGGATGATTTGCTTTCCCGAATGCTTCATTCCCGGCTACCGCGGCCTGGGAAAGGCGGTGCCACCCCCCGATGCGGCGTTCCTCGAACGCGCCTGGTCCATCATTGCAGGAGCAGCCGCGAAAGCAAATCTCGCGGTTGTTCTCGGCACCGAACGTCTGGTCGATGACGCTCTCTTGATCACAGCTCTGGTGATCAATCAAAACGGAAAGATCGCCGGCTTCCAGGACAAAGTTCAACTCGACCCCACTGAGGACACTATCTATTCGCCCGGTTCCGGAAGGCGCGTTTTTCAATCCGGTCCGCTGACTTTTGGTGTCGCCATCTGCCACGAGGGCTGGCGTTATCCGGAAACGGTCCGCTGGGCCGTACAGCATGGTGCGCACATCGTATTCCACCCTCATTTGCACGAAGCCGAGCCGGGTGGTTACGCGCCCTCGAGTTTCGCCGATCCTGCCAACTCATTCCATGAGAAAGCAGCCTTGTGCCGCGCCGCCGAGAACACCTGCTACTTCGCAAGTGTAAACTGTGCGAGCGCTGGATCGCAGACTACTTCGGCAGTGGTGCGGCCCGACGGAACGCTGCTCTGTTACCAGCCCTATGGCGAAGAAGGCTTGCTCATCGCGGATATCGACATTGCCGCGGCCACTGGCCTCCTTGCCGCGCGCTGTAAGACTATCTAGACGTTAGCGCCACCCAGAGTCAAGGGTCGACCGCCCACCGATCGCCGGTACTCCCCAGGTGCAATTCCCAGGACACGTTTGAAAGCCTTGTGGAAGGCCCCGTCGGAGTCGTAGCCGACCGCTTGGGCCACGTCCGCGAGCTTGCGGTCGCTTTCGCGCAATAGGTCACGGCCTCGGTACATCCGCCAGCGCGTCAGATACTCGAGCGGGGATTCGCTCACGAGCTCTTTGAAGCGCTGCGCAAAAGCCGAGCGCGACATACCGGCTTCCAAAGCCAGGCTGGCCACCGTCCAGGGATGTTCGATGCGCTTATGCATCGAATTGAGCGCAGCGCCGATATGCGGATCCGCGAGCGCGTGCAGCAAACCGCTGCGTTGTTCCGGCACGGTCTCGGTGTGAGAGCGGAGCGCCTGTATCAATAGCAGATTCGCTAAATGCTGCACGGCCATCTCGGAGCCTTGGGTGGAGGCGTCCACTTCTGACACCAACAATTCCAGCGTCTTCTTGAGTGGAAGCATCTGTGGCTGGCCTCCGCGGATCAATATCAACGGTGGAAACCAGTCAATCAGGGGTCTGCCGTGCCCAACGTCGAAACTGAACCGGCCGGCGACGACCGAGGTGAGAGCGCCTCCGATTTCTGGGGAGACTACGAATTCTCTGCCGGGAGCCAATACGAAAAAATCCCCACTCAACAGTTGGATCGGCGTGCGGTCAGACGCCTTAAGCCAAGCCTGACCGCATGTAATCAACCCGAATCGGGCATGCGACCCCGGTTCCCTCGGGGGGACCCAAGAGGCGTCTATGTGGATGCGCCCGTAGAACCCTCCCTGCACACGAACAGCGCTCAGCAGATCTGCGATGGGATCCATCTCGTTTTTGGACGATCGAACAGAATCTATGGACTAACGATCAGTGCCGGAAACCGCCCCTGTACATCCATAGCTGTGTAGATGCAAATGAGGGCCGGCGGGTTGCCGGCAAAGGAGAGAGCTCGCATATGTTCGCAAATAAAGGTGTTGTTGCACTCATGTTAGGAGCGTCGGTACTGGGGCTACCGGCCTTTGCGCAGAGTGAGGAGTTTAAGTCCGACGTGGCTGTGCAAGCGTTGGGCAGTTTCGTGAAAGATACAACCGACAACGGTGTAACCCATTCGGCCACTAACAGTGGCGGCGTTTTGGGTACTTATCGCTACTACTTCGGTCGGCATAACGGGGTGGAATTCAATTACGGCTACACGCTCAACTCGCAACAGTACGCGCTGGATGGAAACACCTCAAGCACCAAGGCGTATTCGCATGAAGCGACCGCGGCCTACGTCTGGCGCCTGCCACTTCATCGCGTAACTCCGTTTGCGCTGGCTGGAGCGGGCAGCCTGGTGTTCGATCCGAAAGACATCGGCGGCGATGTCCTGGCTCGTCCGACATTTGTGTATGGCGCTGGTGCGGATATCGATCTTGGCAACCGCTGGTTCGTGCGGGCGCAGTATCGCGGGCTGGTTTATAACAGTCCGACGCTGGCGGTATCCACATTAAGCGCGGAGATCCTGACGCATCGCGCCGAACCGTCAATCGGTTTCGGCTTGCGGTTCTAACAAGTCCGCCCAAGCCGCTCGCTGATGCTCGTCGTTCAGTGCGAGGCAGTTTGCACTGAATTGCGGGCGTCAGCGAGCTTTAGTAGCGTGAAGTCCGCCCATTGTTCCGTTCCCCCGTAATTTTCCTTCAGGAAATTTTCAATACCCGCCATTTGTAATCGCCGTGGATCGCTGCCGGGCCACATGCGCAAATATGCTTCCGGTGGAACGTGCGTATAGAAGACCCATCGCGGAGGATGCGTGCGCAACTCACTCAGTGCCTCTGCCTCATCGCTCTCGGAAAACATTCCGGGCTGCAGGAAAGAATATCGCGTGGGGTTGTGCGCTCCGGTGACGAAATAGAGCAGCGGCCGGTACGGAAAGACGAACAATGTGTCCGAAGGTTTGACGCGCGCCTGGATCATATCGAGAACATTGAGATCCGCCCGCTTGCCATGGACTGTTCCGATTCTGGTGACCCGTATGGCCTCATGGAGGCGCTGCTGAATGCTGACCATGAAGCACGAGCCCGCGACGATCAACGCGACCACCGCGACTGGTTTCTTAAATGACGTCCGAGCAATCAGCGCGGCCGTGAGCGCATAGAAAGGAGCCGAGATCCAAGTCAAATGATTCAGATCCCAACGAGGATACGTCGAGAGAATCAACGCGAAACCCGTTGCCAGCAATAGGACGACGCTCATCGAGCGACGCTTCCACAGCCAGATCGCGCTCAAGAACGGCAGCGTTGCGGGCAGGGTGAGAAAAGCCAGCAGCCCGATCGTCATCGCTGTATCGATAGCTGACGCTCCATGCAAAAGATTGGCGTAGCCGCCCGTCACTGAGCCATACCAGACCCGGTTGGCACCCGAATAATTGGAGGCGCTCCACAGGAGCGAATTGAACATCGATCGCAGTGCTCCCATGTAGGCGATCCAGATTAGTCCAGCGCCGAACGTGACGGCCACGCCACCTGCGTAGGCCACGACCAAGTGTCGCGTCGCACGATAGACAACCAGGCAAGTCCCAAGCGCGACGGCCGCCAAAGCCACAGGAGGCGTACACCATGCAGCGATGCTAATGGCGATTCCGGCCGCGAAGGTTGTTAGCTTTGACTTTTCGTCCGCAGCGATAATGAGTGTCACGGCCAATACGGCCCACGCGCTCGAATCCCACCGATGATTGGCGACTACCGCCGTGTCGCCGAGCGTAACCAACGCAAGAAATGTGAAAGACGCGAAGGCCGCGGTCAACTGGTCGCTTAATTTGGCCACGAGCCAGAAGAGGCACGCCGCCAGAATGGCAATGTCCCACACCACTGGCGTTCGTCCGGCCGCAAGGGTCGAGCCGAAAATACGCAGGCTTGCGGCTTCCAGCACAAACGTCCCAGGTCCCGTTAGTGCGAAGAAATCCTTGTAAAGAACTTGCCCCTGCAGAACGCGCAGGCCGCCGTCGAGGTAAATGCCCTCATCGTTCAAGGTGAGAACAAATCGCGAGGCCGCCTGCCATCCCAAGTACGCAAAGGCGCAGAGGAACACCAGGCCGGCACGCCGGGTCAGGGACATTCCTATCTATCGTTATAAAAAGCTAGTTTCCGTATAGCCGCCGAAAACGTCCTTCAACGCCGCGCAGACTTCCCCCAGCGTCGCATAGGCCCGAACGGCATCCAGGATGTACGGCATGGTGTTTTCGTTGCCCTCTGCCGCCCGGCGCAAGGCTCCTAAGGTATTCGCGACTCCGGCAGCGCTTCGCCGCTTTTTGAGGGCATCCAAGCGCTCGATTTGTTTTGTCTCCGCGGTGGCATCAATCCGCAATACGTCAATGGGCTGCTCTCCGTGCTCAGTGAACTTGTTCACACCCACGATTACCTGTTCGCCCCGCTCGATTTCACGCTGGTATTCGTAGCTGGCCTGCGCGATCTCGGATTGCGGGAAGCCGCGCTCGATGGCCGGTATCATCCCGCCCATTTCGTCGATACGCCGGATGTAGTCGTTGGCAGCCGCTTCCACATCGAGGGTCAGGCGTTCTACGAAATAGCTTCCACCAAGAGGATCGGGTTCAGCTGTTACTCCGGTCTCGTAGGCGATTACCTGCTGCGTACGCAGCGCCAGAGTCACGGCGTCCTCGGACGGCAGCGCGTAAGCTTCATCGAGCGAGTTGGTGTGTAGCGACTGGCATCCGCCGAGCACTGCCGCCATCGCCTGGATCGCGGTCCGTACGATGTTGTTGCGCGGCTGCTGCCAGGTCAGCGAGCATCCCGCGGTCTGGGCATGGAAGCGTAGTTTCCAACTGGTTTCGTTCTTAGCGTGGAAGCGGTCGCGCATCACGTACGCCCAAATCTTCCGTGCCGCACGGTATTTAGCGATTTCCTCGAAGAAATCATTGTGCGCGTTGAAAAAGAAACTCAGGCGCGGCGCAAAAGAGTCCACCAGTAGCCCGCGAGCCAGTATATGTTCCACATATTCGATGCCGTCCCGCAGGGTGAAGGCCAACTCCTGAACCGCCGTCGATCCGGCTTCGCGAATGTGATAGCCGGAAATCGAGATCGGGTTGAATCGCGGCACGCGCTGGGTCGCAAACTCTATGGAATCCGTCACCAGCCGCATGGATGGACGCGGCGGATAGATGTATTCCTTTTGCGCGATGTATTCTTTGAGGATGTCGTTCTGGAGCGTCCCAGACAGCCGTGTCCAATCGACTCCTTGTTTTTCGGCCACGGCCAAGTACATTGCCCAAAGGACCGAGGCCGGCGAGTTGATCGTCATGGAGACGGTTACGTCGCCCAGCGGGATTCCTTCGAACAGCGTCTCCATATCGGCCAACGATGAAATCGCGACGCCGCACTTGCCGACTTCGCCCAGCGCCGTAGGATGATCGGCATCGACGCCCATCAGCGTCGGCAAATCGAACGCTACCGATAATCCCGTTTGGCCTTGTTCGAGCAGATAGCGAAAACGCGCGTTGGTCTCCTCAGCGGTTGCGAAACCCGCGAACTGACGCATAGTCCAGACCCTTCCGCGGTACATCGATTCGTGAATGCCGCGGGTATAGGGAAACTGGCCGGGCGCACTTAGATCGCGCGCGGGATCGAATCCTTCCAGACTTTTCGGCGTGTAGACCGGATCCAGAGGCAATCCGCTCAAAGTGCGGAACGGCGTCTTGGCAGTGGGGGGAGCCGCCACGTCTCCATTGTAGGTCGTTGAGACTACATGACGTAACGCTTTTGGCCGCAGAAGCATCTCCCCAAACTCAGTTACCGTAGTAGGATTGTTAGAGCAGTTCAAAGAAGGAGGCGCCCCGAAGATGTGGAATCGGCGCAAAGAAGACGAACAACAACCACCACCCAAGCCAGTTGCGGCTCAGCCGCCCGTGACGCAACCCGTGAAGCCGCTACCCGCCAAGGAGACAAGTCCAATGTCGAGTGTTCCCAATCGCCCCACTGAATCCTTTGAAGCGACTCGCACCGGTAATGCCGTGCTCGGAAAGTCGGCCGTCGTGAAAGGGCAGATCCTTAGCCGCGAAGATTTGACCATCGACGGCGAGGTAGAAGGCACTATCGAGATGCAGGAACACCGTCTGACGGTCGGACCGAGCGGTAAAGTCCGAGCCAGCGTCAAGGCGCGCGAAGTCATTGTGCTGGGCACCTTGCACGGAAACGTGGAGACCGGCGACCGGATTGATATCCGCAAGGAAGCCAAGCTGGTGGGCGATATCCGCACCGCGCGCATCGTGATCGAAGACGGCGCATATTTCAAGGGCAACGTGGATATCGTTCGCGCCGAGGTCCCGAAGTCCGCGAGCGCAACTCCCGCTGCCGCGTCTCCCCGACCGGCGACTACTTCAGCGTCTCCCACAACGGCCAGTCCTGCGATGGCTGCGGGCGCCGGCGAAATCAAGCGCTAAGCATGTTGGATTAGATCAGGTTGGAAACCCGCAACAGCAGCGGTCTGGATCAATTCTGCTCTTTGCTGGTCGAGCGGCCCGGACTAACTCTTTTAGATCTGGCGGGCGCCAACCAGAGCACCATGGCGTTCCTGACCAACCTGGGACATCGAGTTTATTCCGACGATTTCCTGTTGCAGATGGACCGCTGTTTCGGGGATGGCGATTTCTACGAAAACCAGGCAGATCCGCAAAAGGCAGCCCAGTTCCTGGATGCCGCGCTGGACTATCCCGCACAGCATTTCGATGGCGCGCTCGTCTGGGACACGCTGGAATTCTTGAGCGGGCCGCTACTCGAAACTGTGGTCCAGCGGCTGGGCACCATGCTTCGTCCGGGCAGTTACATGCTGGCGCTATTCCATGCCGAGGAGCGCGCCGAGACCATCCCTACATATTCCTATCGGATTCAGGACCGTAAGACCATCACACTCGCTCCCCGCGGGAGACGCCGGCCAGCCCAATTTTTCAATAACCGCAGCCTGGAAAAACTG